>UMBF01003119.1_pt1 | contig 20711 bp, 16 predicted proteins | sample 1963901 | NCBI WGS metagenome assembly UMBF01 (sample SAMEA4835935, study PRJEB28245) | human gut metagenome | biome: gut microbiome; material: fecal sample | place: Denmark | collected 2008 | reverse complement strand
GCAGTGTTTTGGCGGAGATGAGCGGAACCCCGGCGGTAGCCTCTTCCGCTGCCCGGACTGCGTCCACCCGATCTTCCCGGTCTTCCCGGTCCGCCGGAGGGTATGACAACGGTTCACTCACCGCTGACCAGGTACGCCAGATGCAGCAGGCCTTGGGGGTAACGGCGGACGGGATGTGGGGCAATGATTCCAGAAATGCCGCCGGAGGCCTGACGGCGGACGAGGCCTGGGCAGCCATGCAGGGAAACCGCCAGCTGTCTGTCAAGCAGTCGAATCTGCCGTCGTATGATACCATCCTGCAGAACTCGGGCGCCGGCGCTTATGGCCCGGCTTACGGCATGACCCTCAGCGCGGTGCAGGCCATGGTGAATCAGAATGCCACCAAGCAGCGGGTCGAGGAATATTTGCTGGAGCAGGTGGACGCAGGAAAGATCAACGAGCTGGGCGTGGCCACCATTTTGCAGGCACTGGGCATCGAGCAGGGATAAGGAGGAAGCCATGGCGAGTGTGAGTGAAGAATTGCGGAAACGGGTTTACGGCACGGCATCACCAAACCAGGACCAGATCCAGGCGGTGCGGAAGAAGGCGTACACGCTTGTTCCGGCCCCGGCGGCTTCAACGCCGGCCAAGCAGAAAAAGACGTCTTCGGCAGCGAGCGGGAGCTCCGGGAAGAATACCGGCATAATCGGAAGCATTCTGCATGCGCTTCGAGATCCCTCTACCAACGGCGAAGTAGTGGACAGCACCACCGGCCAGGTGATTTCCGTGGACAAGCCCTCCGCCCTGAGCGGGACCGTAAAGGGTGCGGCAAAGCAGACTGCATCTGCCTGGACGGGGCTGGGGCGGCTTGCCGCTTCGGGGCTGTCCGCACTCAACGATTCCGCCAGCTCCAACCGTAGGCGCTCCGTGCAGGAGACGGAAAACGCGGAGCATTACCGGCAGATGCTGACCCGTGGGACTATGGACGACGGAACAGTGATCGATGAGGCGGCCCGCAAGCGGCTGGAGCAGCTGGCAAAGCGGGCGGAACAGTCTTCCGGCATCTATCGGGATGCCATGGAGCAGGAGACCAAAAATATTGACAGCGTAGGAAAGAAACTCTCCGGCCTTTCGGATCGGCTGGGAGAATCTGCGGAGCGGGACATTGCCCAGGCCAAGGAGGGGCTGGGAAAGGCCGGACAGTTTGCCGTAGATCTTGGTGTGGCGGGGACACAGATGGCGGGAGACGCACTGCTGGCGGCGCTTACCGGCGGCAGCGCCCTGCCCTTTGTGGCGGCCCGGTCCGCCGGTGCAGCGGCACAGGAGGCGGAGAAGTCCGGGGCATCCTTCGGTCGCCAGCTGGCCTATGCAGTTGGCAGCGGCGCGCTCTCCGCGGCAACAGAAAAGCTCTCCAACGTGGCCGCGCCCTTCCGGAAGATGTTCGGCGCAGGTGTACTGGATCAAGCCATGGAAAAAGCAGCAGGGAAGCTGGGGCAGACAGCTGCGGGAAAGATCGCACTCTCAGCGCTGGGAGAGGGGGGCGAGGAGATCGCAGAGGATGTGCTGCAGCCGTTGCTGCAGCGGATCACCTACGACAAGACGGCGCTTTCCCAATATCAGGACCCGGAGTACCTGGCGAATACGCTTTACGATGGCTTGATCGGCGCAGTGATGGGCGGTCTTGGCGGCGGAGTGGACGTGGCCATGAGCCGCGGACTGTCCGGAGAAGATCTTCAGTCCCGGGAAACGTGGGACGATCCTTCCGATTATGACATCACGCCCCGGCTGGATGCTGGACTCCCGCAGCAGAAAACCGCCGCCCCCAGAGGGGAGGCGGCGGTGAATGAGAACGGACTGACGGCATTGACGGAGCAGGAGCGGGTCAACCTCTCCTCAGGAGCGAAAAACAAGATCGTATCCACCTTCCAGGAGGCTGTGGACTTCGTAAAAAACGCCCTGGCCAACAAGCAGAATGTGGACCGGGCATATCTGGGAAAGGTGCCGGATGCCGTTGCGAGGAAGGTTCTGGCGGACACGGGACTGAATATCAGCGGATACACTGCTGTCATCCATGGCGATTCCGTGCGTCACATGTTCAAGAACCATGGAGACGCCCAGGCAGAAGCTGCAAGAGGACAAGTGGCGCTGACGCCTGAGACGGCCGCCAATATTCCGCAGGTGCTTTCCTCTCCGGATCGCGTTTCCCTTTCCGGCAACACAGATGCCAGAGGTCTTCCGACGCTGCTGTTTGAAAAGCGGATCGGAGACTACTACATCACGGCGCAAGCCGTGGCGGACGGAACGCATTCCCTCCAGACAGATACCCTGTACATCAGAAAGAAGGGCCCGCAAGATACGGTGTCCAATACCAGCGATACCGCCGGCCCTGAACACAACGTCCGAAACGTCCCGCCGCAAGGTCCTTCTTCTTATAATTCTATTATATCTTCTGGGTCGGATTCCGTCAAGAATCCGCGGCCCACCCGAGGCAGCGGTGCACTGGATGCTCTGGGCGTCCATGTACAGGGAGATCTGGGGGAGTATACTGGCGCTCAGTTACTTCGGGGACGGGAGGAGGGACGAAAGCGCACCGTGAAAGCCCGGCAGGAAGCGGAACGGCGGCTGAACCCCACCCGGGGTGAAAAGACCTTCGCAAAAGGAATCGCCGAGGGGGATTACACGGCGGCGGACATCCCGGCCTCCATGCACCGGGCGGTGGTGGAGGAGCTGGCTGACTATTACATGGCGGAGAACAGCTTCAAGGCTGTGGACGGAGTCAAACTGCGGGGACAGGCGATCCGGGAGGAAACCGAACAGCTGGCCCGGGATCTGCTGAAGGACGACGACAATGCCAGGATGATCTCCATGCTGCGCATGAACGAGATGACACCGGAGCGGGCCATGCGGAAGATCTTCGGGGATGAGCTGGGGGAGACGATCAACCGGACTTATATCTATCCGGTCCAGCAGAACGAGGCGGAGAAGCTCCGCTTTACCAACCGGATGCTGGATGCTGTACGGACCTTCCGGGACAGCACAGGGCGGGAAAGCCCCCTGACCCGTCAGGAGCGCTCCGTCGTTCAGCAGATGCTGGAGGACCGTTTTGTAGGTGAGACCGTGGCCTCCATGGAGATGGCTGAGAGCATCCGCAATGCGGCGGAGAATTTGAAAAACGGAAAGGACGCCGCAGACACGGCCAAAGAGCTCCACCTGGACCGGGAGGACATGGATCTGGCCCAGCGGCTCTCCCGCTGGATGCAGAACCAGGAGCTTTTGGATTCCGGGGCGATGGACCGGGTGAAGATCCAAAATGCCGTGGACACCTATGGAAAACAGTACGATCTCTTTTATGATGCCATCAATGACTTTCTCACCGCCCACGGATACAGCACCATCGGATTCATCAAGGGCTATGCGCCCCACATGCAGGGAGAGGACACCCAGAATAAACTCCTGTCCGCCCTGCGGTCCATGGGTGTGAACACAGATGCTATGGTGCTTCCCACCTCGATCTCCGGCCTTACGGCCAGTTACAAGCCGGGGAAGCGGTGGAACCCATATTTCCAGTCCCGGAGGGGAACCAGTACGGACTATGACGCGGCGGCGGGCTATGAGTCCTATGTCGGGTATCTGGCGGACATTCTTTACCATACCGACGACATCGCAAGGCTCCGGGGGCTGTCCCGTTATCTGCGTAAGACCTATGGACCGGAGGAGATCTCCGACGCCATCGATCATGCAGAAGGGCTGCGAAATATGGAGGCAAAAGACCAGGTGGAGGTCCTGCGGGACGCCGGGCGGATCAGCCAGGGCAGCACCCTGAGTCCGCAGGATGCCCGGGCGGAGCTGGAGAATTACATCGACTCGCTGTATGACGACGTCAAGCACATGACCCGATACAGCGAGTTTGTGAAGTACATCGACAATTACGCCAATATCCTGGCCGGAAAGCAGTCCATGGCGGACCGGGGTATGGAGTACACCGCCGGCAGAACCAGCCTCAATGCGGGCAATAAGCTGGTGTCTGCCTTTGCCAGGGCCCAGGTGGCGGGAAATCTCTCCTCGGCCCTCAACCAGAGCGCACAGCTTGCCCAGCTGCTGGCGGAAGTGGATGGAAAGTCCGTGGCGAAGGCGGCGGCGGACCTGGTGAAGTCCACCGGTGGACGAATTTGGAATATCAAGGCCACGGAGCTCTTTGACCAGAGCGACCTGCTGACCAGCAAGAAGGGCATCGAGTATCTGACGGCGGACGACAGCGGGATGGACCGGTTTGTGACGGCCCTTTTCAAGCCGGCGGATCTGATGGACAGCCTGGTATCCGCCCTGACGGTCCAGAGCAAGTACGAGCAGCTGCTCAGCCAGGGCGTGGATGGTTCCGTGGCCATGGATCAGGCCAACCGGTTCGCCACTTCTATCATGGCCTCCCGGGCAAAGGGCTCCCGGCCGCTGGCGTATGAGAGCAAAAACCTTCTCAATCAGATGCTGCACCTGTTCCAGACGGAAGCGGTCAACAGCTGGGACCATATCACGCAGGATCTCCCGTATCAGTACCGGCAGATGGCGGCGGAACATGGAAAGAAGGCGGGCGCCCGTGCCGTTGCGACAATCACTGTAAAGGGGCTGTGCTCCGCCTTTTTACTCAATCGGATTACCGAGGCAGCCTACGGCGGTACCCCGGCACCGTTTGATGTGCTGGGATATTTGACGAACTTCGTTGCATCCGGTGCGGGCATGAGTACCAACGAATGGCTGAAGAATCTGGTGAACTCCGGCTGGGAACAGCTGTTCGGGGAGCCGCTCTTTGATGACGGAGACAACAAAGAAGAGGAGAAGACGCCGTTCAATCTGGGACAGGCCACAGACGACCTGGTGTATAACCTGCTCAACGACGTGCCCTTTGTGCGCAATGCCGCCGGAATCCTGGGGCTGGGAGATCAGACCATGCCCCTGACCAACATTGCCGAAGCGGCGCAGGGTGTTGGGGAGGCGGCCAAAAACTCCGGCGTATTGTCCGGGGAGATGGGAGGCGCGCTCCTGACGTTGGGAGCGTCCATGCTGCCCGGTGGCCGACAAGTACAAAAAACGGCCCAGGGCGTGCAGACGATTCTGGACGGCGGCAGAATGTACGGGTATGGAAACAACCAGCGTATGCAGTATCCGGTAGAGCGAGACCCCTTCAATATTGTGCAGGCGGTGCTCTTTGGAAACAGTGGACTTTCCGAGTCCAGGGACTTCTACGCCTCCGGGAACACTGGCCTCTCCGCCAAAGAGACGCAGTTTGTCAAGGAAATGGAACGCAGCGGAGCAGACCGGACAGCGGTCTATGACGCACTTCAGAGCATCCGGCCCGAAGAGGACACGGCGGAAAAGGCCCAGGCATTGGCCCGTGCGGATCTCAGCGATCAGGAAAAGCTGGAGGTGTATGCAGGAGCCATTGCCGGACAGAACAGCAGTCAGCCGGAGGTTCTGCGGGGGCTGATGGCGCAGGGGCTCAGCTGGAATGAGCTGGCCGAGACGTACCCCTTCACGTCGTCCGCATCCGGAAAGCGGTATGCCGGATACATCGAGAGTGGCCTGACGCCGGGGCAGGCCGGGGGATTGACTGCGAAGATGGATGCTTTGGAACCGGAGGCGGGAAAAGACACCGTTACCGATTTGCAGAGGTACCGTACCGTGGTAGACTACGGACTTTCCCAGCAGGACCAACTGGCCGTTCTGGGGGAGATGATGGAGGACTCGGAGTATGAGAGCCTTATGAGCGCCTATCAGTTGGGAGTAAAACCGGAGCAGTTCGTCTCCTTCCGGGAAGGTATTTCCGGGCTCAGTGCCGACAAGAATGCGGTGGGGAAGACGATCTCTGGGTCTAAAAAGAGAAAGGTGATGCAGTTCATTGACTCCATGGATTTGAACAACGCACAGAAAACGGCCCTGTACTATGCCGCCGGGTATTCGGCCAGCACACTGGACGACGCACCCTGGTATGGGCGACCGGAGAGAAGCTGGAACATCATCCCCAGCCTGAACGGATAAGAAAAGCGCCCCGGAATCACCCAGTTGACCTAACAACACACCTTGTGTTATTGGGTCAAAGTAGCTATACTGTGAATATAACAACAGATAAGCACGAAAAGGAAGATGTAGACATGCGCCTGGGGGAAAGATTAAAAGCCCTTTTGAAAAATGTAATTCTGAAGTTAAAATCGATTGTCGGATGGTGGTTTGGCAAGAATACAGGATTGAAAGTAGGTGTCTTGATTTTTTGGACACTATGGATGCTAGGAACAGCAGGGTTGCCACAAAATCAAGACTTTCCCCTGTATCAAGTGCCTATGCTTTACGTGGGTGGATACTTTGTTTTCTATTTCGTGTGCGTCATAATTGTCCTGTTTGTTAACAAAAATAGAAGAAAAGAGGTTCAAAGTACATATAATTCAAGGCAACCGTTTAATATGCAACAAGTTGATGCAATGACTGGTACGGAATTCGAAAATCTTTGCGTCAATATTTTGCGAAAGAACGGATATGAAATGATAAAGCAGACAAAAGCAACCGGAGACCAAGGAGTTGATATTATAGCGGAGAAAGATAGCAGGAAATATGCGATTCAATGTAAGCGTTATAGAAATCCGGTTGGGAATCATTCAGTAATGGAAGTATGCTCTGGAAGAATATATTATAGCTGTGATGTAGGGGTTGTCATGACAAATAGCACATTTACACCACAGGCGATAGAACACGCAAAGAGAACGGGTGTTTTGCTCTGGGATAGAGAGATTATTAGAAAAATGCTGAATTGACATAATAAGCATCTTTGCCATTACGGCAAAAAGTACCCATCCCATTTTGAATGAGGTGGGTACTTTTTCAAGTTGGCCACAAAAATTAACTTAATGACATTGGAAATCGTCGGGGCGCTTTTTCAGTCATCTGGAGGCATCACCGGAGGCGGTGCCGGGGTCTGTGCGGGAGGCAGCCTGCGGGCCAGCTCGGAAGAAGTGGAGGCAGCCCTGGGGACAGGCCGCGGCGCACTTGCCGCAGCGGATGCACTCTGCAGACCGGGAGATCTCCTCCACGGAGAGATCCACGGGGCACGCCGCCTGGCAGGCGCCGCAGTGGGTGCACTGCTCCGCCTCCCAGTGGATCTGCACCAGGCTGAACCGGTTGAACCAGCCGTAGATCGCCCCCAGGGGGCACAGATACTGGCAGAAGGGCCTGTATACTTTGATGGAGAGAAGCACGATCACCAACAGGACGGTGGCCTTCCAGGAAAAGAGCCAGCCCACCTGGCTCCGCAGCGCCTCATTGGCTGCCAGCAGCGGCAGGGCTCCCAGCAGGGTGCCGGAGGGGCACAGGTACTTGCAGAAGGCCGGGACCTTGGCAAACCCGGTAAACAAAAACGCCGAGCCGATCCCCACCAGCCCCACCAGGACTGCGTATTTTCCGTACTTCAAGATCCGGTGGAAGGGGAGACGCTTCCGCTTGCGGAACAGCGGGATCTTGTGCAGCAGGTCCTGAACCAACCCGAAGGGGCACAGCCACCCGCAGACGAACCGGCCCAAGAGGCTCCCAAACAGGAACAAAAAGCCCAGGACCCAGAAGGGGACCGTGATTTCCCGCTGGTTGAGCAGGGCCTGGAGAGCCCCAATGGGGCAGGAGGCCACCGCCCCCGGGCAGGAGTAGCAGTTGAGGCCTGGAACACAGGCATATTTCAGACCACCCCGGTAGATCTTCCCCTGCAAAAAGCCGTAGGTATATCCGTTGGTGACGATGGAGAAAGCCAACTGAACGGTCAAACGCAGTTTTTTCATCATCTTCAGCCCAACCCGATACACTCCATGCAGATCATCACCGCTTTCTGCCAGACCATGGACGACTGGCCCAGGACGGCGCCGGCCGCCAGACACAAAAGCCCGATTCCCACGCCCAGCAGCCAGGCCCGATGCTTACTGCTCCGCCAGAAGTCCATCGATCAGTTCCTCCCAGTCTGCTTTTTCTTTGGCCCCCAGTACCGAACGGAGGACCGTTCCGCTGTCATCGATGAAGAAGGTGGTGGGGACGGCGGAGACGTCCGTCAGCAGGGCGTAATAAAGGGATTCGTTCAGCAGTAGGTGGGTGTAATCGGCGCCAGTCTCGCTGATGAGTCCCTCTACTTCGTCCAGAGATGTCTGGTCCGCACCTTCCATCACATCGCTGACGATACCGATGATCTGAAAGTCCGCCGGATCATACTCGTCGGCCAACTTTCCCAGGTCCGGCATCTCACTGAGGCAGGGGTTACAGGTGGTGGCCCAGACATTGACCATGGTCAACTTGGATTGGGTAAAGACTTCCTCCGTGACGGTGTTGCCGTCCATATCCACAGCCTCAAAGGAGATGGCATCTGTGTCGGCGGTATTTTGGGCCTCGCTACCGCAGCCGGTCAGCAAAGCCGCTGTCATTGACAAGGCCAAAAACAGGTTCAGACAGTGTCGTTTCATCGTGTTTTCCTCCGAATTATACAGCAAATCATACGGTGGTACGTTTCCCAAATAAATTGGTGGAGCCAGTATAGCATGAGAAAACAGCCTCTGTCGAGAGCAATTTGAATACAAAACGGGAACGGCTGCCGGGAGAGGTGGCTGCTACAGGAAGATGATGGTGACTTTAATTATAGTTTAATGAAGTAAGGCCCGCCGTACTGGGAGATGATGATGGAGGCCAGCTTGGGGTTGACATTTTTGATCTTCACCGGGTACTGGAGTTTTTTCTCATAGACAAACATTAGGCGTTCCCTCCCTCATCCCAGGGCCACGGGTCTTTCAGCCAGGCGTACCCGTCCTCGGGGGTCAGATCCGTCTGGAGCAGGGGCCCGTAGAGCTCCTGATATTTCTGCCGGCCCTCCTGGGCCAGCTTGATGTAGGACCAGTACAGCTGCAAAGCCTCCTGATCCTGGGAATGGGTCACAAGGTAGAGCCCCAGCTCGTCGATGGCAAAGTCCAGCGCCATCAGCTCCACCAGGGCGGTGTTTTTCAGCTGGGTCTTGGCCTGAATGGCCGCTTTGAAGGGCAGGTCCAGGCCGGGAAACAGTGTGCCGGTCTGGAGGGCCTCCATCCGGCTGAAGCGGACAGGGTTATTCTCCTGCATAGCCACAAAGGGAAACGCCAGCGCACCGCAGCGGCCGGGAAGCGATCCCTGGCCGGCACCGCAGCCATTGGGGGCGGTGGGAGGTGTGGAGGGCTTGTTGGTATCGGGATTGTTTTCCATCTGGGTGGAATCCTCCTTTGGAAGGGATGGCGCCGCAGACCGGAGGCCCCGGCGCTCAGTCCAGTGTATGCGGGAGGAGGGAAAGAGGAGCCTGCCCTTGCTTTTCAGGGGGGGAGACAGTATAATCAAACCATCGGGAATATGGGATAAGCGGTGCCACATACCCTCCTGACAGGGGGGATGCGGGATGATTTTCATCATACGAAAACGCCACATCGCGGCGGCGGTCGTGCTTTGCGTGGCGCTGCTGGCAGCCGTGCTGGTGGAGGGCCACGGCGGCGCTGCCCAGGTGTTTGCTCAGGTGTTTGCGCCCCGGACGCAGGCGCCCGGGAGGATCGTGGTTTTGGACCCGGGCCATGGCGGGGAGGACGGCGGCGCCGTCTCCGGCGACGGCACGGTGACAGAGAGCGATCTCAATCTGGACATCGCCCTGCGGGTCCGGGATCTGATGACCTTTTCCGGGGTGGAGACGGTGATGACCCGCAGCGAGGACGTGTCCACCCACACCGAGGGCGGGACTGTCCGGCAGCGGAAGGTCTCGGACCTGAAAAACCGGGTGGCGCTGGTGAACGGAACGGAAAACGCCGTGCTGGTCAGCATCCATCAAAACAGCCTGCCCTCATCTCCGGTGACCCATGGTGCCCAGGTGTTCTGGAATGAGCAACCCGGCGCCCGGGAGTTGGCGGAGGGGATGCAGGAGACGCTGAACCAGTGCGTCAATCCCGAGCGGCCCAAAGAGGCCAAGGAAATCGCAGACACCATCTACTTATTAAAGAATGTAACGGCCCCCGGCGTGATCGTGGAGTGCGGCTTTTTATCCAACCAGGCGGAGACTGCCCGGCTGGGGGAGCCATCCCACCAGCGTCTGCTGGCGGCGGCCATCACCGCCGGATATCTGCGGTGGGGCAGTGAAGAAGGAGCGACATGAAAGCAAAGACCATGTTTTACTGTACCGCCTGCGGCAATGAGACGCCCAAGTGGGCGGGGCGGTGTCCGGCGTGCGGCGCCTGGAACACCGTGGTGGAGCAGCCGGAGCCGGTCCGTACCGCCGGGGGAAAGACCTCTGGCAAGGCGGCGGTCCGGGCGGCCCAGGGTGTCCGCCGGGCCTGTCCGGTGACGGACCTGCAGACCGCGGAGGAGATCCGCTTTCCCACGGGAATGGGGGAGCTGGACCGGGTGCTGGGCGGCGGTGCCGTAAAGGGCTCGCTGGTGCTGGTGGGCGGTGCTCCCGGCATCGGCAAGTCCACGCTGATGCTGCAGATCTGCAGCAAGCTCTGTGAGACATCCAAGGTACTGTATGTATCCGGGGAGGAATCAGAGCATCAGCTGAAATTGCGTGCAAAACGATTACGCGTAGAAAACAGCAACCTTTACGTGATTTCGGAGACCTGTCTGGAGGATCTGATGGAGTCCGTAGCGGCGGAGCAGCCGGACATTTTGATCGTGGACTCCATCCAGACGCTCTACAACGACGCTCTGGACTCTCCGGCGGGCAGCATCAGCCAGGTGAAGGACTGCACCATGGCGCTGATGCAGCTGGCCAAGGGGCAGGGGATCACGGTATTCGTCATCGGCCACGTCAACAAAGAGGGCTCCATCGCCGGTCCCAAGGTGCTGGAGCATATGGTGGACTGCGTTTTATACTTCGAAGGGGACCAGCACACCACATACCGCATCCTGCGGGCGGCTAAAAACCGCTTCGGCGCCACCAATGAGATCGGCGTTTTTGAGATGCAGGACCAGGGCCTGGCGGAGGTGGAGAACCCCTCGGAGATGCTGCTCTCCGGCCGCCCGGACGACGCGCCGGGCACCTGCGTCACCTGCGTGATGGAGGGCGTGCGTCCGGTGCTGGCGGAGATCCAGGCCCTGGTGGTGACCTCTGCCGGCGGCAATCCCCGGCGCACCAGCAACGGTTTTGATTACAACCGGGCGGCCATGCTGCTGGCGGTGCTGGAAAAGCGGGGAGGGCTGCGGGTCTCCGCCTGTGACGCCTACCTGAACATCATCGGCGGCCTCTCCCTGGATGAGCCCGCTGCGGACCTGGCGGCGGTGATCGCCCTGGCGTCCAGCTATCTGGACACGCCGGTTCCCGGTGACCTGGTGGCCATCGGCGAGGTGGGACTGACGGGGGAGCTGCGGTCGGTGAACCAGCTGTCCCAGCGCATCTCCGAGGTGCACCGGCTGGGATTCAGGCAGTGTGTGGTCCCGGCCCATCGGGCGGACACGCTGAAGGCGCCTGCGGGTCTGCAGCTGATCCCGGCCCGCAATATCGGTGAGGCGATCCGAGCCGCTCTGCGGCGGCGGGAATGAAGTGGACGCAGGCGCCGCCCAGGGAGGGCGTTCCCGCGGCGGCGGCGCTGTCCAGGGTGCACAGGCCGTCCTGCTGATAGACGCAGGCACTGGTACAGGGAATCAAACTCATGAGCACCATCCGTTTCTGCAAAGAGATTTGCACCTAGCATGGCCCGAAACAGCCGTTTTTATCAGGCAAGCCCTGCGGCCGGTTATGGCCGCGCCGCGGGACGATAAGGACAAACAAAGCGGCATCTGCCGCGACCTGTCGGTGAGACTGCCGGCGGATGGAATCCAAAAGAGAGGAAGGAGGATTTTGCGGGACACACAAAATTGAACAAAATAAAAATTTTGTTCAATTTAGAGGAGAGGCTCCCCCGGGAAAAGCCGTTTTCAGGCGATTTTGGCCGGTCCCGCAGATGGATGACAAATGGCAGATTATCGTACGGAAGCTCCACAGATTTTACGTGATTTTCTGGCGTATCACGAAACAATCAAAGCCCACTCCAAGCGCACGGTGGACGAATATTTTCTGGACCTGCGGAATTTTTTTCGCTATCTCAAGCAAACCCGGGACCCGTCGCTGGCCGGCCTTGCCCTGGATGAGATCGACATTTCCGATGTTGACCTGGACTTTGTGGCCAGCGTTACCCTGACGGATATCTACGGCTATATGACCTATCTCAGCCGTGACCGGGTCCGCAATCAGAACAGCCGCAATCCCGATTATGGTCTCAACGCGGCCTCCCGGGCCCGCAAGATCGCCACGATCCGCTCCTTTTATAATTACCTCACCAACAAGATGCATCTACTTCGTGAAAATCCTGTCAAAGATATGGACTCACCCAAGCTGAAGAAAACGCTGCCCAAGTACCTGACGCTGGACGAGAGCCTGCATCTGCTGGAGTCCGTGGACGGCAAAAATCAGGACCGGGACTACTGCATCCTGGCGCTGTTCCTCAACTGCGGGCTGCGGATCTCCGAGCTGGTGGGCCTCAATCTCAACGACATCCAGGACAATGCTCTGCGCATTCTGGGCAAAGGCAACAAGGTGCGCATCGTCTATTTGAATGAGACCTGTCAGGATGCTTTGCAGCGGTATCTGGCGGTGCGGCGGCCCATCCGGGGCCGGGATGAAAACGCACTGTTTTTGTCCTCTCAGAATGAGCGGATCAGCCGCTCCACGGTCCATGCCATGGTGAAAAAGCGGCTGCGGGAAGCCGGACTGGACAGCACCCAGTATTCCTCCCACAAGCTGCGCCACACCGCCGCCACGCTGATGCTGCAAAATGGTGTGGACGTCAAGGCGGTCCAGGAGGTTCTGGGACACGACCATCTCAATACCACCGAGATCTACACTCACATTGATAATGATGCGCTGCGAACGGCTGCAAAGGCAAACCCCTTGTCACATATCAAACGCAAAAAGAAGAGCGAGAACTGAAAAAAGCCACCCCGTTTGGGGTGGCTTTTCTGGTTTGAAATACCGGAGGATCAAAGGGCATTTGTCCAGGACCAGTCGCTGTACGCGGGGATGGTGCCCAGCCGCCACAGCGATACACCGGAGATGCCCAGCAGCTTTGCGGTCTCCAGCTCCCGGGTGATGCTCGCGCCGTCCTGATACCACACGAAGTACCGGCTGCCGTCCTCCGTGGAGTAGACGGCGTAGGACTGCTGGTAAGTGTCGGACCAGCCCTTCACCGTGTCGGACTGGGCCAGCCGCTGGTGCAGCGTCTCATTGGAAACGCTGACCGGCGCGCCGGAGACCATCTTCCCTGCCCCGTCGATCTTCCAGGCCACGTTCTTGCAGCTCAGGCCCAGCACGATCTTGTCGGTGGCCACGCCCTGGTACTTGAGGGCGGAGAGCCCCAGGAACACCTGATCCAGGGGCACCGTGGCGGCGGTCTTATAGTACTCTGTCCCCACGAAGTCACTCATGTCCCGGGCCTCGTAGTCGTAGGCCATCAAAATGACCTTGTCCGCCAGGGCGCCGATGGCGCCGTAGTCATAACCGTCGTAGTAGCTGCCGGAGAGCAGCACCGGAGACACGCACACATACAGCGTCTTGTCCATCCCATGGACGGCGTCCGCCAGCTCCGTCAAGAAGGCGGTGAAGTCCGCCTTTTGGGCGCTGCGCAGTCCCTCGAAGTCGATGGTCACACCGTCGTAGGGATTGCGGCCCAGGGTCTTGTAGGTGACGGTCAGCTCGTTTACGATCTGGCCCACCGCCTGGCTGCGGCCGTCAGCGGAGGTCAGCAGGTCCCGGACGCCGTCGCCGGCATCCATGTAGACGCTCAGATTCAGCGCGCCGCCGGCGGAGGTCACGGTATCCGCTACTTCCTCGTAGCCGCTGGGAACGGCGTACTCGTTGCCGTTGGCGCTGGTGGTGGACAGCAGCGCCGTGGTGCCGTCCCAGGTCATGCGGCTCCAGCCGGCGCTGACGGCGTCCATCTGCCGGGTGAGATCCAGCTGGCTGTAGGACGAGATGGCGTAGAACCCGTGGGTGAAGTCCATCTCCTGCTGCATCTTTTCATAGATCCGCACCAGCATGGCCGCCGCCTGGGCCCGGGTCGCAGTGGCGTTTGGGCTGAAGGTATAGGCGGAGGTGCCGTTGGTCATGCCGATGGTATAGGCCACGGAGATGTAGCCGGCCTGGTCACCGGAGACATCGGTAAAGGGCAGATGGAAGATGGACGATGCAGAGGCAGTCTGCCCTGCTGCCATCTCCGCCGTGGCCTTGAGGCCCAGGGCCCGCACCAGCATTTCCGACATCTCGCCCCGGGTGATGGCGTCGCCGGGACGAAAAGCGCCGCCCTCATCCACCACGTCATGGGCGGCCGCGGTCTCCACCGCGCTGTACCAGGTATGGCCCGCGGGCACATCGGCGAAGGCCGCCTTGGAGGGCGTCACCGTCTGCCAGCCCATCATCCGCACCAGCACGGCGGCGAACTGGGCCCGGGTCATGGAGTCGCCGTAGCCGAAGGTCGTGTTGCTGTACCCGTTCATGAGGCCATACCGGACCGCTTTCTCCACTTCCCCGCCCAGTGTGCTCTCCGCCGGGACGTCCGTGTAGGCCGCACCGGCCATGGGGACTGTGAGGCTTGCCGCCAGCGCCGCCGACAGCAGCCCGCAGAGGAACTTCTTCATGGGAACCACCCTCTCTTTTGTGATAATTTCATGATACCATCTGCCCTGGGAAAAATGTGAATAAATTATGAATTTCACGTCTTCAGGGGCGGATTGTGCCGGTGATATGGAGAAAGCGGATGTCCTGGAACTGATAGGTGGACAGCGGCCGGTTGTCGGCGTCGTAGCTGTGGGCGGCGATGAGGGTGTTCTCCAGCGTGGGGACGGTGCCGGTGGCCACCACCACCGGCGAGTGCTGGAAGGTGCCGTCCCCGGTGAAGGAGAGCTGGACGATGTCTCCGGGCCGCAGGTCCTCCAGGGCGGCGGGCTCCCCCACTGGTCCCACGGAGAAGGTCTTGCGGGTGAGGAAGTTCCAGAGGAACGGCACCCCGGTCCAGGCGGGGGCCTTCTGGTTGGCGGTGATGTAGTACCAGCCGTAAGTGGGTGTGAAATTCATGATGCCGCAGCCGGCGAAGATGCACTGGGAGGCAAAATTGGTGCAGTCGCCCCCTACCTGCTCGTAGTCGTAAAACGCCGGGTTGCGCCCATAGGCCCAGGCGTGGGCGTACAACACGGCAGCCTTGCGGTCGTAATCCTGCAAAAAGCGCATGGTCTCCCCTCCCCTTTCTCACCAGCTTATGCGGCTCCCGTCGGCGTGAGCACAAAAAAACAGCCGCCCTCTCCGGGCGGCTGAGCCGTTATTTGCGCAGGGTGTAGAGTTCCGTGCCCCGTTCCTTTCGGACGGATACGAACCGCTGCTCCACCAGATAGGGCAGCAGCACGTCCAGGAATTGGTCCGGGTCCGTGACGGCGATGCGCCGCTGGGAAAAGGGGCGGCTGGCGGTGAGACCCTCCACCACGGGGCGCAGCTGGGCGCGGGTCATGGGGCCGTTTTTCCGCAGCGCCCGCCGGATGCGGGACGCACCCTTGGACTCCAGCAGCGCCTGATCGTCCCGGTCTGCGGTCTGGGCCCGATAAAGGCCCCAGGCGTAGACCACCGCTGTGATGACCATGAAGGCCAAGAGATAGGGCAGATAGTGCAGCAGATTCATTTTGCCTTCTCCCCCGCGTTTTTCCAGACGATGAAGTGGTGGTCCCGCAGGATCTCCAGGAACTTGATGAGCCGGGACAGGGATTTTTCCATGCCGGGGTATGCCTCGTCCAGCTTCCGGGAGATGTCATACACGGTCCGCTTCCCGTCGATGAGCTTCCAGATGAAGCTGCCGTAGCCGTCCAGGTCGATGTGGCTGACCCGGGGGCGATGGAAAAAGCGTTGGGCGATGCGGTTGTAGAATCCGGTCCACTCCTTGGTGAGGGTGACGATGCCCGCCTCATCTTCGGTGAATTCTGTCTCCGGGGTGCGCTGGGGCACGTATTCCAGATAATTTTCGGACTGCTTCTTTTTCATGGATGGAAGTCTCCTTTGTGGGATGGGACCGAGACCGGCCCGGTAAAAAGATGGGCACGGCCAGCCCGCAGGGGCGGGCCGTGCCCGGAAAACGCATGGGAAGGAAGATCAGGCCTTCTTTTTGCCGAGGCACACCTTCACCAGGGTGCCCAGCAGAGCCAGGAAAAGCACGATGGAGCCGAAGCTGCCCAGGTCCACGATGCCGGAGAAGTCGGTGTTGACCTTGCCGGCGGCAAGGCCAGCCAGAACGACGCCCATGAGGCCCTCGCCCGCGATGAGGCCGGAGGTGTACAGCACGCCGCGGTCCACACCGGCGCGGCGCTCCTCGTCGGAGACGTTCTTGCGGCGCTCCATGAACCAGCGGACGATGCCGCCGGCCATGATGCCGGCGCTGAGGCTGAAGGGCAGGTACATGCCCACGGCGAAGGGCATCACCTGGACACCCATGATCTCCACCACGATGGCAACGCCCACGCCGGTGAGGATCAGCGCCCAGGGCAGCTGCGCGTTCATGATGCTTTCCACCAGCATCTTCATCATGGTAGCCTGGGGAGCGGGGATCTCCTCGCCGCCGAACTCCCAGGCGGCGTTCATCAGATACAGCACGAATCCGATGACGGCAGCGGAGGCAATGACACCGATGATCTCACCGATCTGCTGCTTCTTAGGGGTGGCGCCCAGGATGAAGCCGGTCTTCAGGTCCTGAGAGCAGTCGCCGGCGATGGCGGCGATGACGCAGATGATGCCGCCGATGCAGATGGCGCCGGTCATGCCGGTGGTGCCCACGGTGCCGGTGGCCTTCAGGAGGATGGTGGTGATGATGATGGTGGCAATGGCCATACCGGACACCGGGTTATTGGAGGAGCCGATGAGGCCCACCATCCGGGAGGACACGGTGGCGAAGAAGAAGCCGAAGACCACCACGATCAAAGCGCCCAGCAGGTTCACGGGGAATGCGGGCAGCAGCCAGATCGCCACGGCGATGACCAGCATAGCCACGATCAGCACGGGCATGGGGATGTCCTGCTCGGTGCGCAGAGAGGAGGCCTTGCCGGCGCTCTTCATGCCCTTCATAGCCTGCTTGAAGGTGCGCACGATCAGGGGGAAGCTCTTGATGAGGCTGATGATGCCACCGGTGGCCACGGCGCCGGCGCCAATGTACTTGACGTAGGTGCCCCACAGATCAGAAGGAGCCAGGGCGCTGATGGCTTTGGAGCCCGGGAACACGACAGCGTCGCCGCCGAAGAGGGCGATCATGGGCATGATGACGAACCAGCTCAGGGTGCCGCCGGCGAACATGTAGCTGGAGATCTTGGGACCGCAGATGTAGCCCACGCCCACCAGGGAGGGCAGCACCTGGATGCCGATGGAGGAACCCTTGTAAAAGGCGATGTCATGGCCGATCTCGCTGGGGAAGATCTTGAAGCCGTCGCTCACCAGCTTGTAGACGGCGGCGATGCCCAGGCCGGAGAACACGGCGCTTGCCTTACTGCCGCCCTCTTCACCGGCCAGCAGCACCTCGGCGCAGGCGGTGCCCTCGGGGAACGGCAGCACGCCGTGCTCCTCCACGATCAGAGCCTGACGCAGGGGCACCATGAAGATGACGCCCAGAACGCCGCCCACCAGGGCAACCAGACCCAGTGTCACCACGCTGGGCATGTCAATGATGCCGTCTTTGGCCCACAGGAACAGAGCGGGCAGGGTGAAAATGGCGCCGGCGGCCACGGACTCACCGGCGGAGCCGATGGTCTGCACCAGGTTGTTCTCCAGGATGGAATCCCGGCGCAGGATCACCCGGATGATGGCCATGGAGATAACCGCCGCGGGGATGGATGCGGAGATGGTCATACCGACCTTCAGTCCCAGGTAGGCATTCGCTGCGCCGAACACGATGGCCAGCAGGATGCCGATGAGGACGGACGTCACCGTAAATTCCGGGACCACACGGTCTGCCGGTATGTACGGCTTAAAGTCGCTGTTTTTGTTGGACATTCAAATAACCCTTCCTTTTTCTTTTTTGCTCTCGTTTAGAATTTTAACGAAGCATCTTTACTATTTTATCACATCTTAGCGATAAAGGGAAGAAAAACATAGAATTTGGGGATATTTTGTGCGAAAGCTAGAAAAGCAGCTTAGTTTTCTGCCAGTCTGGCCAGTACATCCGTCAGCAGCTGATAGAATCTGGAGAACGAGTCCAGCGGCAGATACTCGTCGGGGGTGTGGCAGCCCCGGATGGTGGGGCCCACGGCGATGGCGTCCAGTCCCGGCAGGGCCTGGGAGAAGAGGCCGCACTCCAGACCGGCGTGAATGGCCTCGATGGAGAGCTCCTTGCCGAAGAGGGTGCGGTAGCTCTCGCAGAATACGTCCCGGATGGGAGAGTGCTCCGTGAAGGCCCAGCCGGGATAGCGTCCGGTGATCTCCGGGGTGAAGCCGAAGGTCTCACCCAGCAGTGCCAGAGCATCCAGCGTCTCCTCCTGCAAAGACTCTACACTGCTGCGGGGGGCGAACACCAGCTCCAGGCGCTCCCCTGCGGAGCGGACGATGCCCAGGTTCAAAGAGGTCACCACAAAGTTGCCCTCCTTGGGATTACGATGGCGCACGCCGTTGGGGGCAAGACAGGCGGCGTTCACCAGGGCGCAGCCAGCCTGGGCGGTGAGGACGGAACAGGTGGTCTCCTCCCCCGCCGCGCTGACGAAGGCAAAGGCGGGCTCGGTGGGGAGAATCTCCTCCGCCAGGGCCTTCCCCATGGCCTGAGCCTGTTCCTGGGCCTGCCGGAGTGCCTCCTTGGTGAGATAGAGGACGGAGGCGGTGCACTCCCGGGGAATGGCGTTATCCTTGCTGCCGCCGTCGAAGGAGAGGATGCGGCAGTCCACGCCTGCTGTCAGGTGCCGCAGCACCCGGCCCATGAGCTTGATGGCGTTGACGCGCTCTTTGTCGATGTCGCTGCCGGAGTGGCCGCCCAGAAGACCGCTGATGCCAAGAGACAGCGGGAAACCGTGAGATTCCTCCCGCTCTGCGGGGCGCACCAGTGCGTAGCGCATGCCGCCGGCGCAGCTGACAGTGGCCACCCCCTCTTCCTCGGAGTCCAGGTTGATCATGGTGCGGGCGTCCAGGAGAGAGTAGTCCAGGGCCTTGGCGCCTACCAGACCCACCTCTTCACTGACGGTGAACACGCACTCCAGCGGCGGATGCCGGAGGGTGTCGCTGTCCAGAATGGCCATCATCAACGCCACCGCCGCGCCGTTGTCGCCGCCCAGGGTGGTGCCGTTGGCCCGGAGAACGCCGTCCTCCACGACGAGATCCAGGCCCTCTGTCTCAAAATCGTGGTCCACGCCGGCTCGCTTTTCGCAGACCATGTCCAGATGCCCCTGCATCATGACCGGGGCCTTGTCCTCCGCGCCGGGAGAGGCGGGCTTTTTGATGATGACGTTGTGGGCCGCGTCCTGGTGGACCCACAGTCCCCGCTCCCGGGCGAACGCCGCCAGATGGTCGCTGACGGCCGCCTCGTTGCCGGACCCCCGGGGGATGGCGCTGATGTCCTCAAAGAACCGGAACAGCGCCTCCGGCTGGAGGCCCTTGATCTTGTACTGCATTGGAAACACTCCTTTGTGATGATATTGACAAAAAGAGTATATCACATCCACACTAAAAAGACAAATGTCCGGGGAAATTTACGTTCACAGACGGACACCGCCCTTCCCTGCCGGTACCGCTGCCCAAAGCGGCAGGGAACAAAAAAGGGAGACGCGTGATGCGTCTCCCTTTCCAACCGGACAGCCGGCTGACGAAAATCAAATATGGATCAGGCCTTGCCGTTGCAGCCCAGCACGTCGATGAGCTTATGACGGACCAGTTCCTTGATGGCAGCACGGGCGGGCTTGAGATACTCGCGGGGATCGAACTTGTCGGGATGCTCCGCCATGAACTGACGGATGGTGCCGGTCATGGCCAGACGCAGGTCGGAGTCGATGTTGATCTTGCACACGGCGCTCTTGGCAGCCTTGCGCAGCTGATCCTCGGGGATACCCACAGCATCGGGCATACGGCCGCCGTTGGCGTTGATCATCCGCACGAATTCCTGAGGCACGGAAGAAGAGCCGTGGAGCACGATGGGGAATCCGGGCAGGCGCTTGACCACCTCGTCCAGGATGTCGAAGCGCAGCGGGGGCGGAACCAGCTCGCCCTTTTCATTGCGGGTGCACTGGGCGGCAGTGAACTTGTAGGCGCCGTGGCTGGTGCCGATGGCGATGGCCAGGGAGTCGCAGCCGGTCTTGGTGACGAACTCCTCCACCTCGTCGGGATGGGTGTAGTGGGACTCCTCGGCGGAGACCTTCACATCGTCCTCAATGCCGGCCAGAGCGCCCAGCTCGGCCTCTACCACCACGCCGTGGTCATGGGCATACTCCACGACCTGCTTGGTGATCTCGATGTTCTCCGCGAAGGGCTTGCTGGAGGCATCGATCATGACAGAGGTAAAGCCGCCGTCAATGCAGGACTTGCAGGTCTCGAAGTCGGGGCCGTGGTCCAGGTGCAGAGCGATGGGAATCTCGGGGCATTCGATCACAGCGGCTTCCACCAGCTTCACCAGATAGGTGTGGTTGGCATAGGCGCGGGCGCCCTTGGAAACCTGCAGAATCAGCGGAGCCTTCTCCTCCCGGGCAGC
>UMBF01061436.1_pt1 | contig 20940 bp, 15 predicted proteins | sample 1963901 | NCBI WGS metagenome assembly UMBF01 (sample SAMEA4835935, study PRJEB28245) | human gut metagenome | biome: gut microbiome; material: fecal sample | place: Denmark | collected 2008 | reverse complement strand
GAAAATTGTCACGGATCTGCAGACACTGCAGAATTCGGATATGTATCAGAATATCCTGTCACTGGAAAAGATTGATGCCAAAGATATTTCCAATTTTATGTCTTCTCCGGTAAACATAAAGACGGATGTCCTGTATGAAGTGGAAAATTACGGAACAGGAATGACCCCGTTTTATACAAACCTGGCACTCTGGGTAGGTGGACTGATACTGGTTTCTATTTTAAAACAGGAAGTAGACCGGGACAAAGAAGTGCCGGATTTTACACCGACAAGTGCGTATTTCGGGCGTATTCTGCTGTTCCTTATCATAGGACTGATTCAGGGAGCTATCGTATGTGCGGGAGATATTATTCTGCTGAAAGTACAGTGTCTGCATCCGGTAAAATTTATTCTTGCCGGAATGTTAACTTCCTTTGTCTATGTGAATCTGATCTTTGCACTGGCATCGACGTTTAAACACATGGGAAAAGCACTGGCGGTTCTTCTGGTAATTTTACAGATTCCGGGTTCTTCCGGAACGTATCCGATTGAAATGATGCCGGAATTTTTCCAGAAACTGCATCCACTGCTTCCGTTTTCTTATTCGATCAGCGCAATGCGGGAATGTATTGCCGGATACTATCATCATACTTATAGAAGCAGCCTGGGAAAACTGCTGGTATTTTTACTGGTTGCATTGTTTATCGGGCTTGTACTCCGTCCGCTTCTGATGAATCTGAATCATCTGTTTGATGTCAGACTTGCAGAAACCGATCTGATGATCTGTGAGACGGATTCCAAAGGCAGGGATAATCCACAGCTGCAGCGGATTATGCAGGTGATTATGAAAGATGATGCGTGGAGAAAGAAATTAACAGAGAAAACACTCGCGTTTGAAAAATATTATCCGGTTATGGTACGCTCCGGATTTATCTGTATGATGGTTATACCACTCGTATTTCTGATTTTGATGTTTAGCCTGGAATCCAAACTGGTCTATCTGATTTTGTGGATCGTTTCTTTACTTGCACTGATTCTGTATCTGCTGATTGTGGAATATCTGCATGAAGAGATGAAAAAGAAATCTGTTTTGGGAGAGATGAGTTCTGAGGAACTGATGAAAATTTTGAAGGAGGAGAACAGCAAATGAAAAACATTCTGAAAATTTTCATCGACGACGTGAAACGGATTCGCAAAAATGTAATCGCAATGATTGTTGTCATCGGTGTCCTTGTCGTTCCGTGTCTGTATGCATGGTTTAATATTGCGGCAAGCTGGGACCCGTATAACAATACGGGAAATTTAAAGGTCGCGGTGGCAAGTGTGGATGAGGGATATACCGGAAGTCTGATTCCCCTTGAGATTAATGTAGGGGAACAGGTGATTTCCGCACTAAGGGAAAATACACAGATGGACTGGGTATTTACCAGCAAAGAAAAGGCAATGGAGGGGGTAAAATCCGGACAATATTATGCGGCGATTGTTGTTCCGGAGAAATTCAGTACCCAGATGATGAGTCTGTTTTCCGATCAGATTCAAAAGCCGGAAATTATTTACTATTCCAACGCCAAGGAAAATGCGATTGCACCAAAAGTGACCGACAAGGGTGCAACCGCGATCCAGAAACAGGTGAATCAGGTATTTATACAGACAATATCCGACACGGCAATGACGGTGTTTCAGTCGGTCTCTAATATGGCTGAGGCAAACGGAGCAGACCGGCTTGTGGATAATCTGATTCACAATCTTGAGGATGCATCGGATGACATGGATATGACTGCATCCACGCTGGAAACTTTTTCAGGGATTACGTCTTCTGCCCAGTCCCTGCTGAATACGTCTTCTGATTTTCTGAAAGAACTGAAAACAGAGTCTGCGGATGGAAAACAGATTCTGGAAAATTCCAAAAAGACGTTTACCGATATGAAAACGACAATAAGCAGTGCGACCGAGAGCGTGGGCAAAGCACTGAAAGCAGGCAAAAAGGTATATTCTGAAATAAACCTGCTTTTGGATCAGACGGTGGAAGATGGAATAAATGGCAGTGAGGATACGGTGGATACCCTTGTAAAAGCAGCAAAGACGGTGGATAAAAACATTAAGTCATTTACAACACTCCGGGATAATCTGATCAGGCTTTCGGAAAAACATCCGGAAACCGATTCCTCAATAGGACCTATGATTGAAAAGATCAACCGTTCTATTGAAAAACAGGAAGAACTGCGGGATGATCTGACCGATACCGCGGCTTCCATGAAGAAGTCCACAACCAGCCTGATCTCTGACAAGAAAGCTTTGGATGCCCTTGTAAAAGAAAATCAGAAACGTCTGCAGCAGATCAGCAAAGAATATGAAAAGGATGTAAAAGGAACTCTGCAGAACCTTGCAGATTCGATCGGTGAAACATCAAAAGACATTACCGGTCTGACGAAACAGATCAATGCAAGTGCAAAGGGTGTTTACACGTTAACGGACACCGCAGGATCGGATCTGTCAGAAATACAGACCTGTCTGGGTGATTCCGGTAAACTTTTACGCAAATCTGCAAATAAATTAAAAAAGATTACGGATAAGCTCACGAAAGCAAAAGACAACGGGGATTATGCGGATCTGGAACATATGATCTATGATAATAAGTCCGGAGTCAGTGCTTTCCTGTCGGCACCGGTGGAACTGAATACGAAGAAAATTTATCCGATTGATAATTATGGTTCTTCCATGGCACCGTTTTATTCGACACTTTCTATCTGGATCGGCGGAATCGTGCTGGTTGCGATGTTAAAAGTGACCGTTTCCGAGGAAAGCATAAAAAAGATGGGACTGAAAAATGTCAAAATTCATGAAATTTATCTTGGACGCTGGATCATATTTCTGATCCTTGGTCTGTTGCAGAGTACACTGATTGCACTGGGAGATCTGTATTATCTTGGGATTCAGTGTGCGCATACGTTTCTGTTTTTATTTGGGTGCTGGTTTTCAAGTATAGTCTATGTCACGATCAGTTATACGCTGACGGTTTCATTTGGAGATATCGGAAAAGCAGGCAGTGTGGTTTTACTTGTTATGCAGGTTGCGGGAACCGGTGGAACTTTCCCGATTGAATGTGCTCCGAAATTTTTCCGGGCTGTGTATCCGCTTCTGCCGTTTACCCACAGTATGGCAGCCCTGCGGGAATCGGTTGGAGGCTGTTATGGGAACAATTACTGGATAGATCTGGCAAAACTGGGCATCTTCCTGGTGATTGCACTTTTTATGGGACTTGTACTTCGCAAACCGATTATCCGGATGAACGAAGCGTTTACCGAACAGCTGGAGGAAACAAAAATAATTTAAGCAGGAAATGAGGGCAGAATTGTTTTATTTTTGCGCAGTAATGTGAAAGAAAATTCCGCAAAAATGCCGTATAATGCAGATATTCAAATATGAGAGAGGCAAGGAGGATACGGTATTGAATAAGGCATGGTGGAAAGAAGCGGTTGTATATCAGATTTATCCGCGGAGTTTTATGGATTCAAATGGAGACGGCATCGGGGATATCAACGGAATTACGGAGAAACTGGAGTATTTACAGGAGCTTGGGATTGACGTGATCTGGCTTTCTCCGGTGTACCAGTCACCGAACGATGATAACGGTTATGATATCAGCGATTATCAGGCGATCATGACAGAATTTGGAACGATGGAAGATTTTGACCGGATGTTAAGCCGTGCACATGAGCTCGGCATTAAGATCATGATGGATCTGGTTGTAAACCATACATCCGATGAGCACGCATGGTTTGTGGAGAGTAAAAAGAGTGTCGACAACCCATACCGTGATTTTTATATCTGGAGAAAAGGCAAAGAAGACGGATCGGAGCCAAACAACTGGGGGTCCTGTTTCAGTGGTTCGGCATGGAAATATGATCCACAGACGGATATGTATTTCCTGCATCTGTTTTCGAAAAAACAGCCGGATCTCAACTGGGACAATCCAAAAGTGCGGGATCAGGTATTTGAGATGATGAACTGGTGGTGTGAAAAAGGCATTGATGGATTCCGTATGGACGTGATCAGCCTGATTTCCAAACCGGAAGGACTGCCGGATGGAATTCCGGGAGAAACCGGATACGCAGACAGCGGTTGTGCGAACGGTCCGCATGTGCATGAGTATTTAAAAGAAATGAACCGGAAAGTGCTTTCCCATTATGATCTGATCACGGTAGGGGAGGCTGCCGGAGTGACGCTGGAAGAGGCAAAAAAATATGCCAATGCAGATGGCAGCGAACTGAACATGGTTTTCCAGTTCGAACATACCGGAGGCGGACCGGAGGCAGACAACCATTACGGTAAATGGGATAGCCATAAGATGCCGCTTCCGGTATGGAAGAAGATTTTATCCAGATGGCAGACCGGACTGGAAGGGAAAGCCTGGAACAGTTTGTTTTTATCCAATCATGATCAGCCGCGCTCGGTTTCCTGGTTTGGAAATGACAGTGAACAGTATCGGGAAATTTCAGCCAAAATGCTGGGAACCTGTCTGCATATGATGCAGGGAACGCCATATGTTTATCAGGGGGAAGAACTTGGCATGTGTAATGCTTATTTTGATCAGTTAGAGGATTACCGGGATATTGAAAGTCTCAATGCTTATAAAGAACTGACAGAAACCTGCGGTGTTTCCCATGAAGAAATGATGGGATATTTAAAGCGCATCAGCCGCGACAATGCGCGCACGCCGATGCAGTGGGATGACAGTGTAAATGCTGGTTTTACCACAGGAACTCCGTGGATTAAGGTAAACAGTAACTATCCTAAAGTCAATGCAAAACAGGAGGTCAGTGATCCGGATTCTGTCTTTTCGTACTACAAAAAACTGATTCGTCTGCGTCATGAAAACGAGATTATCGTTTATGGCGATTACGAACTGTTAGCACCGGAGGATGAGGCATTATTTATCTATACCAGAATGCTCGGGACGCAGCGGCTGATGGTGCTTTGTAATTTTACGGAAAAAGAAGTTGCCATTCCGCAAGAAGTAACGGAACAGATTCCTGCAGATGCCAAGCTTTTGATCGGAAATTATTCCAAACAGAAAGAAGAAATGCTGCAAGCATATGAAGCACGGGTGTATGCTTATCATTTATAAATTTTAGAAAAGAAAAAGCATCCCAGGCTGGTGTAAATGGATGGGAAAAACAGATTGACTTGTATGATTTTCGGGCGTAAAATCCCCTGTGGAAATAGGAATTTTCACAGGGGATTTTGTTTTATGAATACATCAGACAGCAACTTTTTTGGAACAGAAAAAGTCAGCAGGATTCTGCTCAAGATTGCGCCACCGGTCATGCTCGCCCAGCTGATACAGGCTCTTTATAATATTGTTGACAGCCTGTTTGTCGGAAAATATTCGGAGAGTGGACTGACGGCACTTTCCATTATTTATCCATTGCAGCTTCTTATGATTGCCATTGCTGTAGGAACGGGAGTCGGGATCAATACGGCAATGGCACATTATCTGGGTGTGCATGATGAGAAAAAAGCAAATGAATATGGCGGGATCGGAACACCGCTTACACTGGTTCTGTGGGTATTGTTTGCACTGATATGCTTCCTTTTTATGCCCGCATATGCGCGTATGTCTACGGATTCCCCGGAAGTCATAAAGGATGTGATTGTATACGGCCGGATCGTCTGCGTATTCAGCATCGGACTGTTTACCGAAAGTATCTGGACAAAGATTTTACAGGCGAATGGAGATATGCGGACACCGATGATTGCGCAGATTGTCGGGGCATTGGTCAATATAGCACTGGACCCGTTGTTTATTTTTGGTATGTTTGGTCTGCCAAAGCTTGGAATTGCCGGGGCGGCCATTGCAACGGTTGTGGGACAGATTGTGGCGGCTCTTATCGTAATGAGAAAAGGATTTTGTAAATCGCCCCAGCTTTCGGTGTATCCAAAAGATATCTGCTTTATTTACAAGCTCGGAATCCCCAATATTTTAATGCAGTCGGCATATACTTTTTATATTCTCGGACTTAATCTGATTCTTGCAACCTTTTCCGATCAGGCAGTTACGGCACTGGGGCTTTATTACAAATGGCAGTCTTTTTTCTTTATTCCGCTTGGGGCACTGCAGACCTGTATTGTGCCGGTGATCAGTTATAATTATGCATCGGGACGGATAGATCGCTGTAAGAAAACACTGTCCACTTCACTTGAGGGAGGCATGGGGCTGATGTTTATCGGGACGTTAGTTTTCAATCTGATTCCTGGACAGATGCTTCGGGTATTTACAAGTGATCCACAGGTGATTGCGATTGGAACCGTTGGGTTTCATTTTGTGGGAATCAGTTTTATCCCGATGGTTACTTCCCTGATTTTTCCGGTATTTTTTCAGGCGGTTGGTGCAGCAGTCAAAAGTTCGCTTCTTACCGTCGTGCGCACGATGATTCTGTTTGTACCGCTTGGATATTTGTTTTCCCGTCTGGGACTTAATTATTTCTGGTTTACTTTTCCGGTGACGGAAGTTCTTACCACGCTGGTGGGTGTGTTCTTTTACCGAAGATTTATGGCACAACAGAAGTGAAGAGTAACGATTGTATTTAGACAGAAAAAATAAATTAAAAAATGGTTGCGATTTTTATAGAAATAGCATATTATAATATCAACAGGACTCCCCACACCTCTCACGTAAGTGATGTGTCCCATGGGGAGACATTTTTATTTTGGGAGAAATAATAGTGGATATAAGCGATGGTGTACGGGAAAATCATAGTAAAGCAGGGCATGATTATCAAATTATAAAACAGCCGAAAACCTATGAACAGCAAGTGGAACTTATCAAAGAAAAAGGCTTTATAGTGAATAATGATACGGAATGTATCAGTTTTTTAAAGCAGGCAAACTATTATCGTTTATCTGCTTATTTTCTTCCGTTTAGAAAAAAGAATGGAACATATTTTGCAGATATAAGTTTTAATAGAATTCAACGAATTTATAAGTTTGATAGTAAATTACGAGGAGTACTGTTTAATTGTATAGAGAGAATTGAATTACATTTAAGAACACAACTTGCTTATTACTGTGGACATGTCTATGGATCTTTGGGGTACATGGATAAGAGTATTTATAATAAAAAACACAATCATGATAAATTTAGAAAACTACTGAATGTTTGCATAGAGGAAAATAAAAACAGTTTAGTTGTTAAGCATCATAAGGAAAAATATGATGGAAAATTTCCGATATGGGTAATTATCGAATTCTTTTCGATGGGGATGCTGTCTTATTTTTATGCGGATTTACAATCGGGCGATCAGAAATATATAGCAAAAGAGATATATGATACATCAGTAGCGTGTTTAAAAAGCTGGTTACGTTGTATTACTGACTTAAGAAATAGATGTGCCCATTATTCAAGGTTATATGATTGGTCATTTACGGCATTACCTAAAATGCCAAAGGAATCTGTAGCACCACAAAATAGAAAATTATTTTCCCAGATATTAGTTCTTAAACGATTGTATCCCGATAAGAAAGAATGGAATAGCAAGGTTATGACAGAATTAAGGGCTGTAATAGAAGAATATGAGGATGACATATCGTTAAAACATATAGGGTTTCCACAAGACTGGTATGAGCAGTTGGAAAGATAGACAAACAAGGGATCACAGAAATAATTTGTGGTCTCTTGTTTTTATCAATCAATAGGAATCTCCTTTTGGTACTAGACAGGAACTGCCGAATTCATTACAATGGAACTAAATCGGAATAGTAGTATATTTATTTTAACATGGAGGAAGAAAAAATGGAAATTGTTTGCTTGGACTTAGAAGGCGTACTGGTACCAGAAATCTGGATCGCATTTGCAGAAGAGACCGGAATTCCGGAATTAAAGAGAACAACCAGGGATGAGCCGGATTATGATAAGCTTATGAAATACCGTATCGGAATTTTAAAGGAGCACGGTCTTGGATTAAAAGAGATTCAGGAGACAATCGCAAAGATCGATCCGATTCCGGGCGCAAAGGAATTTTTGGATAAACTGCGTGCCATGACACAGGTGATTATCATCAGTGATACGTTTTCCCAGTTTGCAGGTCCGCTTATGAAAAAACTCGGATACCCGACAATTTTCTGCAACTCGCTTGAAGTTGCCGATAACGGAGAGATCACGGGCTTTAAGATGCGCTGTGAGAAGTCCAAGTACACAACCGTCAAGGCATTACAGTCCATCGGTTATGATACCATCGCTAGCGGAGACAGTCACAATGATCTTGGCATGATCCAGGCCAGCAAGGCGGGGTTCTTATTTAAGAGTACCGATGCGATCAAGGCTGAGTATCCGAATATTCCGGCATACGAGACTTACGATGAGCTGTTTGCTGCAATCAAAAAAGTTATCGAGGGATAATGGAATAGAAATGCGAATAAACAAGGAAGCTGTTGCATGGATGAAGATCCGCTGTGCGCAGCTTCTTTTTTGTTGTATCGTTTTTTACAATACATGTGTTGGGAGAGAGGGTATGATAAGGACAAGTTAAGAAAAGTAATTGGTTCTTGGAAAAAACATAATGGAGGGCGATACATCAGAGATGTACCGCAGGCGATACCCCATACGGGGCACCGCATTAGACAAAGGCGTCTATGAGAAATCATAGGTGTCTTTTTGATTTTCACGGAAACCATACATGATTACACATAGAAAGGAAGGAGTTATATGAGCAGCAGAATTTCAGAACATCCAATCCTTGGAGAACAGCAGAAAGGGAAACTGGTTACATTTACTTATGACGGTAAAGAATTACAGGGATACGAAGGAGAACCGATCGCCGCAGCATTAAAAGCCGCAGGCGTGATGGTTCACCGTTATACCAAAAAGGAACACAAACCGAGAGGAATCTTCTGTGCGATCGGAAGATGCACCGACTGCGTGATGGTCGTGGATGGAAAACCAAATGTCCGCACCTGCATGACACCGCTTGCAGAGGGCATGAAAGTCCAGACACAGTACGGCGTATCGGATAAACCGTTTGAAGAACAGTAGAGGGGAGTGAGTAATATGAAGCGTTATGATCTGATTATCGTAGGAGCCGGTCCATCCGGATTGTCTGCAGCAGTTGAGGCAGCGAAGCGGGGATTGAAAGTTGTGGTATTTGATGAAAATGAGAAGCCGGGCGGACAGCTGTTTAAGCAGATCCATAAATTCTTTGGATCAAAGGAACATAAGGCAAAAGTCAGAGGTTTTGTGATCGGGCAGCAGCTGTTGCAGGAAGCAGCGGATGCCGGTGTGGAAGTTGTGCTGAATGCAACCGTTATCGGCATGTATCTGGATAAAGAAATTGTGGTAAGGATCAAAGATGAGGTTCATCACTACAAAGGAGATTCCATTATCATTGCTACAGGAGCCGCAGAAAATATGGTTACCTTTGAGGGCTGGAATCTTCCGGGAGTCATCGGCGCAGGAGCCGCACAGACGATGATGAATCTGCACGGGGTAAAACCGGGAAACAAAATTCTGATGCTTGGTTCCGGAAATGTCGGTCTGGTCGTATCCTTCCAGCTGATGCAGTGCGGCTGTGATGTGGTTGCACTGGTTGATGCAGCACCCCGTGTCGGTGGTTACGGAGTCCATGCAGCAAAGGTTGCACGAACCGGTGTTCCGTTTTATCTTTCCCATACCATCGTAAAAGCAGAGGGCGAGGAGTATGTGACCGGTGTTACGATTGCAGAAGTGGATGACCACTTCCAGTTCATTCCGGGAACCGAAAAGCATTTCGATGTGGATACGATCTGCCTGGCAGTCGGACTTTCTCCTATGTCGCAGCTGTTGAAGATGGCGGGCTGCGAGATGGAAGACAATCCAAAGCGTGGCGGACAGGTTCCGATCTGTGATGAATATGGCGAAACCTCAATTAAGGGCATTTTCGTAGCAGGCGATGTATCAGGGATCGAGGAAGCCAGCTCTGCCATGATCGAGGGACGTATCGCAGGAATCGCAGCTGCCCATTACCTGGGATATATGGATGAGGAAGAATTAAAGACAAAGGTAAAAGAACAGGAGGATGCACTTGACGGACTGCGCCAGGGCATGTTTGCTCCAAAGAATCGTGGAAAACTTATCGAGAAGACAGAAGAAGGAATCGATATTTCCATGAATCTTCTGAAAAAAGGATATGTTGCAGATGATGAAATCGAACGATTCCCGGGCGTGACACACAAAGTCGGTGTTCATCCGGTGATGGAATGTACACAGAACATTCCGTGTAACCCATGTCAGGATGCATGCCCGAAGCATTGCATCAGGATTGGAGAAAATATTACCTCCCTTCCGGTGGTAGATCCGGATGTGGATTGCATCGGATGCGGTATGTGCGTGGCATCCTGCTCCGGACAGGCAATCTTCTTAGTCGATGAAACGTATGAGCCGGGATTTGCAACCGTGACACTTCCGTATGAATTCCTTCCACTTCCGGAAAAAGGAGAAAAGGGATACGGAATGAGCCGGAGCGGTGAAAAAATCTGTGATGCGGAAGTGGTATCCGTCAGGACATCGAAGGCATTTGACCACACGAATCTGCTGACGATTAAGGTGCCGGCAGATATGGCAATGAAGGCCAGATTTTATCGTAAGGCAGAAGCCTGATTCACAGAGGAGGAAAAAATTATGCATGAGATTAATGATAGATCAAGAGATATCGGACCTTTCGTACCGGGACCGGATGACGATATGATCATCTGCCGATGCGAGGAAGTAACCAAAGGGGAAATTCGCAAAGCGGTGCACGATGGAATGTTCACACTGACGGAGATCCGCCGGTATTTAAGAACCGGCATGGGACTCTGTCAGGGACAGACCTGTGCAAAGCTGGTCAAAGGAATCGTGGCAAGAGAACTGAACGTATCCCCGGCAGAACTGGAACCGGCAACATCCCGGGCACCGATGCGTCCGATCGAGATGCACGTGTTTGCGGCAGAGGCAAAGGAGGGCGAGGAAGATGAAGAATAATGCGGAAGTAGTAATTATCGGTGGTGGAATCATCGGATGCGCAACAGCTTATTATCTGGCAAAAGAAGGGGTTTCCGTGATCGTACTCGAAAAAAGCGATCATATCGGAAACGGTGGTTCCTCAAGAAACGGAGGCGGTGTAAGACAGTCCGGACGTGATCCGAGAGAACTTCCGCTTGCCATGTATGCCGTGGAACACATGTGGCCGACACTGTCCGAAGAACTCGGTGTGGATGTGGAATACCATAAAGAAGGAAACCTTCGTCTCGGAAAGACAGCAAAGCACAAAGAAATCTTACAGGGACTGACGGACCGTGCCGTTGCACTGGGACTGGATGTGCGGATGATCGATGGAAAAGAAGTGCGTGAGATCAACCCATACTTAAGCGATGAGATTACGGTTGCCAGCTGGTGCCCGACCGACGGACATGCCAATCCGCTCGTTGCAACCCTTGGTTTTTACAAGAGAGCCAGAGAGCTTGGCGCAGAGTTTATCACAGGTGAGGATGTGCTCGAGATCCAGAAGATCAAAGGAAAAGCCAGACGTGTAGTAACAGAAAAAAATGTGTATGAAGGAGAAACCATTGTACTGGCATCCGGATACGAAAGCCGACCGATTGCAGCGAGTGTCGGCATTGACATCCCGATGCGCAAAGAGCTGATCGAGGCACTGGTTACGGAGGCAGAGCCAAAGATGTTTCCACAGATGCTTGGTACCGCAGATGCGGATTTCTATGGACATCAGACGAATCATGGATCTTTTGTATTCGGAGGTGCTTCTGGATTTGAGGCAGAAAACCGTGACAATGGACATATGATTACTTCAAGTATCACTGCTCCGTGCATCTGCCGGGGAATTATGAAATACATTCCAAAACTTGCCGATGCAAAGATTGTCCGTACCTGGGCCGGATATGAAGATCTGTGTGCGGACGGAGTACCGGTACTCGGACCGGTTAAAGAAGTGCCGGGACTGCTGTTAGCCTGTGCTTTTACCGGACACGGATTTGGAATTTCACCGATTGTCGGAAAACTGTTATCCGAACTGGCCATGGGAAAAGAAACCACACTGGATCTGCATGAACTGCGGTATGACCGGTTTCAGGCAGTGATCTAAGACAGCAGGATTGTTGTATAAAAAAGAATACAGGAGTAGCAATCAAAAAGATAGTATGGTATATTATAAGCACGAATAAGTAGCAAAGGCGCTATAGTAGATGATACTATGGCGTCTTTTTTGTTTATTTGCTTTGATATTCCATACCTCTGAAAACATAAGGAGGAAATGCATATGGATACCAGGATTAAATTTTTATATTTGAGTGAACCGGATATGATCAAAGCCGGAGTAAAGAACATGGATCAGTGTGTGGAGGCAATGGAAGATCTGCTGGTTACATTGAACAAAGGCGATTATGTGATGGCCGGAGTCAACCATAATTCCCACGGTGCACAGGTCATTTTTCCGGATGATCCGCAGTTTGAGGGAATGCCGAAAAATGCAGACGACCGCCGGTTTATGGCGATGCCGGCATATCTTGGAGGAAAATACCAGATGGCAGGAATGAAGTGGTATGGAAGTAACTGTGAGAATAAAGCTTCCGGTCTGCCGCGTTCCATTCTGATGATGATGTTGAACGATAAAGATACCGGGGCGCCACTGGCACTGATGTCTGCAAATCTTGTCAGCTGTTACCGTACCGGAGCAATTCCAGGAGTCGGGGCAAAATATCTGGCAGGAAAAGATTCCGAAACGGTTACCATTATCGGACCGGGTGTTATGGGAAGAACCTGTCTGCTGGCTTTTTTAAGCGTCTGCCCGAAGATTACTACGGTAAAAGTGAAAGGAAGAGGACAGCGTTCCCTGCATGCATTTGAAGAGTTCGTAAAGAAGGAATGTCCGCAGATTCAGCAGGTCATCGTATGTGATTCGATGGAAGAGGCCGTAAAAGACAGTGACATCATCTGTGTTACTTCCACCGCACCGGTAAAAGAAATCGATTTCCCATATATCGCAGAAGACTGGGTCAAAAAAGGTGCACTCATCTGTCTGCCATCGGCAGCCCGGTTTGATGATGATTTTCTGATCAGGCGCTGCAAAAAAGTGGTAGACAACTATAAGCTGTATGAAGCCTGGGCAGAGGAATTTCCGTATCCGAGTTATGAGATGGTACAGATCATAGGTTCCAAGTTTACGGATTATCTGCACGAAGGACGGATTCAGCGGGAAGATATTGTAGATATTGCCGATATCATTAATAAAAAGCATCCGGGACGGGAAAGTGATGATGAGATCATTGTATACTCGGTAGGCGGTATGCCTGTTGAGGACATTGCCTGGGGCGGTACCGTATACCGCAATGCATTAAAAGAAGGTATCGGCGTGGAACTGCCTTTATGGGATCAGCCGGATATGGCATAAAAGGTACGCCTTTTTAAGTACTTTTTGCCGGGCGGTCCTGGCAGAGGTTTAAGTACAAGGGGCGAAAGAAAATGAAAAACGTCATGCCAATGCAGCCGTATCTGGTGCTGGATACAGATGATTATGAGGTAAAAAAAGAAATGAAATCCGGAATCTCCCACTTTTATGAATTTTCCAAAAAGAAGAGTTTAAAGGAAGAGATGAAAGCGGTGCCGGATGGCAGCGTGGATCTGTTGTTTGGAATCGGAGAGCAGGATGTTAAGACGTATATTGGCGGAACGGTTCTTGCCGCAAAAGGCTGGGAGTTTGAGGACGGACGCTCATATTTTGGGGTTCGTTTTCAGCCGGGGAGCTGTATTCTGCCGGAAGAACTTTCCATCCGGGATCTGGTTAACAAAGATCTCGAGATTGATGGCAATCTGTTTGGAGATCACCTGACCGAAAAACTTGCCGGGAGTAAAAATATTTCGGAGCGTGTCAATGTATTTACGACGGAATATGCAAAACTGCGTGGAAAAGAACTGGCGGATGGCATACAAAAGCTGGAAAATTATCTCAGGGAGAGAATTTATGATACCGATGGATGCATTTGTATCCGGCAGCTGGCAGAGGAAACTGGATATTCGGAATGTTATATTCGGCGTGTTTTTCAGCAGGTGCATGGAATTTCGCCAAAGAATTTTGAACGGTTTGTCCGGTTTCAGAAGCTGCTGCATGTCATAAATAAAATGCCGGAGAGGATCCGGCTGGATGCACTGGCGCAGCAGTGCGGCTATTATGACGAAGCACATATGATCAAAGATTTTAAACAGTATGCCGGGATTACCCCACAGGGTTATGAGCGGCTCATTACAGGAACAAAGATTCCGGAACTGGAATTGTAAAGAGCATTATACCAAGGAGGAAAGACCATGAGTTTGTCAAGAATTGAAGTAATTACAGGCATGTCAAAATTTTCCAGCTTAAAAGCAGCACTCAGCAAAGCCGGTGTGCGGGGAATGACCGTGATGCAGGTACTTGGATGCGGTGTGGAAAAAGGAACCAGAGAGTATGAAGTGGATGAGCTTGAAGAGATGGAACTGCTTCCAAAACAGCAGATCAATATTGTTGTGGAAACGGAGCGTGTGAATTCCATCGTAGAGATCATCAAGGAACAGCTGTATACCGGTCACATCGGAGATGGAAAGATCTTTATCTATAAACTGGATAATGTCATCCGCGTCCGCACCGGTGATGAGGGCGAAAAAGCGTTGTAGGGGATGGGAGTCTGTTTATGGAAGAAAAGAAGTTAGGACTCAAAAGTGTTATTTCTGTTTCTGTAGGACTTGTCATTGCAACGAGTTGTCTGGTTTCACTCGGACAGGGCGCAGGGACGATTGGCGTGACCTTTATTTTTGCCATGGTAATTGCCTGTCTGTTTAACATGACAACCATTGCATCCCTGTCGGAACTCAATGCCCTGATGCCGAATACGACCGGGGGACTGGCACAGTACACGCTTGCCTGCCTGGGACCGTTTCCGACGATGATTTCCATGGTGGGAGGGTATCTGTTCTGCAATGTATTGTCTTCCGGTGTGGAAGCCTCAATTTTCGCATATGCCATGGGAGAAATTTTTCATCTGCCGATTCCAAACTTTTCCTATACCGTTCTGGTGACGGTCATTCTTCTGATTGCCAATTTAAAGGGTGTGGATATGTTTGCAAAGATTCAGGATGCAGTGGCATATCTGATGGTCGGATCGATGGTGATTATGGGTGTCATCGGCATGCTGGGACTTGGCACAGGAAAAAAGGTGAGTCAGCCGATGGTTCTTTCCGCAGACTGGAAAACGATTGTTTCCATGACCGCAGTTGCATTCTGGCTGTTTATTGGTGCAGAATATGTGATTCCGATTTCGAAGGATGTCAAAAATGCCAAGCGGAATGTACCGCTCGGTATGTTTCTTGGGCTGGGACTGATCTGTGTTGTGCAGTCGGTTCTGGTGTTCGGATTTCACAATTATACCCCATGGGACAAGCTGGCAGATTCTGCAGCCCCGCATCTGCTGTACGGGGAAAATCTTCTGGGAAATGTCGGAAAAATATGGATGGCTTTTGTGGCGGCGCTGGCACTGATCAGTTCCCAGAACTCTGCGATCAACGGGCTGGCAAGTATCTGTCAGGGAATGGCAAAAATGAATATGATGCCGCGCTGCTTTAAAAAACTGAACAAAAACAATGTGCCGTTTGTCGGTGTGTGGTTCATCAGTATTCTGATTCTTGTATTTGCATTTATCAGCAGTGATTCATCGGATGCAATTTCCTTTTTTATTCTGGTTGGATCGGTATTCTGGATGGTGTCTTATATTTTTGCACATATTGATGTGCTGGTGCTGCGGCACCGTCTTCCGAAAGCACCAAGAAGTTTCAAAGTTCCGTTTGGACCGGTGCTTCCGCTTATCGGAATTGCGGGTACTATTTTTATGATTTGTAACATTTCAACAGACCCGGTGGAACGCAATGCGATTCTATTTTTATCTGCTGCAGTATTTTTTGCACTGGGTGTATATTCCTTCTTCTGGATTCGGTTTAAAATGAAGATGCCGGTTTTTAAAAGTGTTCCGGTGGAAAAAGTTATGGCAATGGAACACGATATGTATGATACGATTCGCAGACGCCGGGGAATCTGGCGATAAAAAGGAAAAAGACGTTTTTTGTGGGCTTTGTCTGCAAAAGACGTCTTTTTTGTATGGATATAAAGTAATAAAAGAAAAAAACACCAAAAAACAATGCGAAATATTAGCTAAATTTAAGCTGATAAAATATTGAAATTAAGTATTTTTAATGATAAAATTTATTAGAAAATAAATGGAAAGTACCAGAGAAGAATGAAGGAGGAGTACAGAATATGAAGATGAGACTCGTACAGAGCATTAAAGGAAAAATCCTTTTAATGGGCGGAGTTGCAATTGCAGCATCTGTGATTTTGGGAAGTGGCGGAATTACCGCGTTAAATAAGAACAGCCGGAACAATGAGGTATTAAAAGAAATTAATGCCATTAATGTGGCACAGAGTGAGAATCAGAGTCTGGAAACTTCTTATCTTTACTTTCTGGATGATTCCTACCTCGAAAAAATTGTAAAGAATTTATCCGATATGGAAAATGACAGCAAGGCGGCCAAAAAATCTGCCTCCATTCTGGAGAAGAAGAAACTGGATACGGTGGCAGAAACCATCGGAGAGTGCAAGGATAATTATTCACAGATCCGTGAACTGGCATCACAGAGAGGTTACACTTCGGATGTGGGAGAATATCAGAAATTCATTGCCAATGATGAGGATCTTGCAAATACATTTGCTGCTGTCAAAGATGATCAGTCCTGGCTGGATGGCAGCTGGTCATCCATCAGCGGCGGTGGACAGACAATCAAAATTGACGGAAAAACATATACAAAGTTTGTTTATAAGGGAAAAATTCCGGAAGGCGGAAAGAGAGATTATCTCGTTGCCAGAATCGGTGGTAACGGTGCAGGATATGCGGGAAAAGTATATTTTAGTAACATCAGTTTTCAAAAAGGCAGTAAAAAAGAAAAAATAGATCTTTCCAAAGTAACGGATGAGGATATTTCCGGTTCTTACGGTGATGCATTAAAAGATCAGAAAATCACTGATTTTAATAAAGGAAAAGCAATTTATTTCAACAGTAAGTTTACGGCATCCAATGCAAAGTGGGAAGAAGTATCGATTAAGCTTCCGATTACTTCCTACGCGATGCAGGATTACAGTACCGTTACGTTTGAAGCTTATCTCGAAAAGGGAAACTATGCGGAATTGTCTCTTGCTGCAGCGTTTTCGGACAAATATGATTTCAGCGGAACATTTGCTTCCATCAACGATAATTTTGCGACATACAGCAAACATGTTATGGAAGGAAATGATGTGGCGGATGAAGCCAAAGCACTGGAAGCCCAGTTCAAAGAGATGACAGATAATATTCCACTGTATATTTTTGATAAGGGACAGCAGAGTGATGTGAGCAGCAAGCTGGCAGACAAGCAGTCTCAGTTTGAAGCAATGAACAAGGTGGACGAGCAGGTTCTGAAGCTGAAAAAAGAAAATATTACGCTGGCAGATAATTTGACAAAGACAACAGCCACGGTACAGAAAGAGGTGGAAAAAGATACCAGTGCATCCAGAACGAGACTGACAGCAATTATGATTTTTGTGCTGTTTTTAAGTGCAGGTATTCTGATTATGCTGACACTGCTGATCAGCCGAACCATGAATGAGAGTATCAAAAACTTTAAAAATACATTGCAGCAGATGACAGAAGGAAACCTGACCGTTCGTGCCGCAGCAAACGGCAAGGATGAGTTCTCAGCGTTTGGTGCGTATGTCAATCAGTTCCTGGAAAGACTTTCTGAGGTGATCAAATCCGCACAGAAAATTTCCAAGCACGTAAAGAAATCCGGAAACGAACTGGATGTAATGGCAAAGAACAGTAATATGACATCCGGAGAAATCGGAAGCGCGGTAGAGGAAATTTCAAAGGGAGCGACCAATCAGGCCAGTGAGGTAGATGTAGCATCGACACAGATTTCAAAAATGGGAGATGTTTTTGCGGAGATCGTAGCAGATGTAGACCAGCTTGGAGAGATGGCTGAGCAGATGCAGCAGGTAAGTGTGGAATCCACACAGTTTATGGAGGAACTCGGAAGTGCCAACAGTCGTACAACGGAAGCTTTTGCGCAGGTGGCACAGCAGACACATACCACAAATGAATCGGTGCAGAAGATCCGTGAAGCGACGGAACTGATTACTTCCATTGCAAGCCAGACCAACCTGCTTTCCCTGAATGCAAGCATTGAGGCAGCAAGAGCCGGAGAGGCAGGAAAGGGATTTGCGGTAGTTGCAAGTGAGATTCAGAAGCTTGCAGAGCAGTCAAGTTCTTCGGCAGATATTATCAACGGAATTATTGAAGAACTGGCAAATGAAGCAGAACAGACCGTTAGCATTGTAGACGAAGTGACGGAGATCATGCAGAACCAGCAGGAAAAACTTGCAAGTACACAGGAACATTTCCGTACACTCGGAGATGGAATCCAAAAGTCCAGTGAAGAGACTGCTCATATCAAGTCCAGCACAGGTATCTGCGATGATGCCCGCAATAAGGTAGAAGAAGTAATTGTCAGTCTGTCTTCCATTTCCGAGGAAAATGCGGCATCTACAGAGGAAACAACCGCTTCCATGACGGAACTGAATCAGACGATTGAGCAGCTGGTTGAAAAAGCAAAAGAGTTAAATGAGATGGCAGACAGTCTGGCGGGAGATCTGAAATTCTTCCAGATTTAGCGGTTGACAAATACAGATAAAAGGATTAAAGTATAGCAATAAGAGAACAAACCGATGAGAAAGAGGAGTAGACTTATCTGGATATCCCAGAGAGCTGCAGGTGGTGCGATGCAGTATGGAAGGATTTGTTGAATGGACTTTTGAGGGCGACCTGAAAAGGAGCAGATCGCATGGATTCCGTTATGCGGAGGCGATTAATGCAGGAAACATATTTTTGATATGGTTTATTGAGTAGGTGTCGCCGGGAACCGAACCCGTTACCAATTCGGCGCATATGAAGGTATGTGACAGAGCGGACAGATGACTGTCAATTTGAGTGGTACCGCGATAAGAAAGCAAAGGCTTTATTACCGTCTCAGGATTTATTTCCTGAGACGGTTTTTTGATTTTCAGAGTCAGAAAAGCCGGGAAAGGTTTGTTTCTGAAGTTAGTTAGTCAGAAAAAGAAAGCGAGGAAAAGATTATGAAAAAGAAAGTATTAGCAATGGTTTTGACAGCCGTATGTGCAATGGGACTTATGGCAGGATGCGGAAACAGTGGAAATGCAGCTACAGGAACACAGAATGCAGCGACAGAGAGTGGTTATAAAGTGGGAATTTCCCAGTTTGCGGAGCATGGATCTTTGGATAACTGCCGCGAAGGATTTCTGGAAGGATTAAAAGAAGAAGGCATTGAGGAAGGCAAAAACCTGACGGTGGATTATCAGAATGCACAGACCGATACCGGTACGGCAAGCACGATTGCTGACAGCTTTGTATCTGCAAAGGATGATCTGATCTGTGCAATTGCAACACCTTGTGCAGCCAGCGCATACAACTCTACCATGAATACGGACATTCCGGTTGTTTATACTGCAGTGTCTGATCCGGTTTCTGCCGGCCTGGCAAACGAAGATGGTTCCAGCATTGGAAATATCACAGGATCTTCTGATATCCTTCCGGTGGAGGAACAGCTGAAAATGATCCGTGCGATGCTTCCGGATGCAAAGAAGATCGGCATCCTTTATACCACAAGTGAGGCAAATTCCTGCAGCACCATCGAAGAATACAAAAAGCTGGCAGGCAATTATAACTTTGAGATTGTTGACACGGGTATCAATACCTCCGCAGATATTGAGATTGCAGCAACGGATCTGGTTGGCAAGGTAGATTGTCTGTGTAACCTGACCGATAATACGGTAGTAAATGCGTTACAGACGGTTCTTGATAAGGCAAACAGTGCAAAGATCCCGGTATTTGGAAGCGAGATCGAGCAGGTAAAATCCGGATGTGTTGCATCCATGGGAATTGATTATTATCAGCTTGGAATTGAAACCGGAAAGATGGCAGCAAAGATCTTAAAGGGAGAAGCAAAGGCTTCTGACACTCCATACATTACAGCATCAAAAGCAGAGCTGTACGTCAATACAGCAGCCGCTGATAAAATTGGCATGAAGCTGGACGAATCCTACATCAAAGATGCTGCACAGACATTTGATGAGATTACAGTAGAGTAAGTTATAAAGTTATAAAGGGGTATGACATGACATTAGTATTAAGCGTTTTGGAGCAGGGTATGATCTATGCGATTATGGCCCTCGGCATTTATATCACGTACACGATTCTGGATTTTCCGGATCTGACGGTAGATGGGAGTTTCCCTCTTGGGGCGGCACTTTCTGCGGTGCTGATCTCCAAAGGGATGAATCCGGTTCTGACACTGGTGATCGCATTTGCGGCAGGTGCTGTGGCAGGTACTTTAACCGGACTGATTCATGTAAAATTAAAAGTCCGGGATCTGCTGTCCGGTATTATTATGATGACAGCTCTTTATACGGTAAATCTTCGGATTGCAGGACGCGCAAATCTTCCGATTTATAATATGACAACGTTGTTTGACAATGCATTGGTAAAGAAGGTATTTTCCGGTGCGCTGGCACCATTTGCCAATACCATTATTATCCTGATTATTACACTGATCATGAAATTTTTACTGGACTGGTATATGAATACCAAGTCCGGTTATCTGCTTCGTGCGGTTGGTGATAACGAAACGATCGTGACATCTATGGGCGTGGACAAAGGTGTAATTAAAATCATTGGCCTTGCGATTGCAAACGGTCTGGTGACATTAAGCGGATGTATTTTTGCACAGCAGCAGCGGTATTTTGATATTTCGATGGGAACCGGAACGATGGTGATCGGTCTTGCGAGCGTTATCATCGGTATCAGTCT
>UMBF01010149.1_pt1 | contig 21835 bp, 18 predicted proteins | sample 1963901 | NCBI WGS metagenome assembly UMBF01 (sample SAMEA4835935, study PRJEB28245) | human gut metagenome | biome: gut microbiome; material: fecal sample | place: Denmark | collected 2008 | reverse complement strand
GATCCGTAATGAACTCGCCTCCCAAATCGAGCCTCTCTTAAGCGGTGGAACCGGAAGTGTTTCCCATACAGAAGAAGTTCCGTCTTTTCTTCCTGATCGATTCGAACCAGGAACACCAAACATTCCCGGAATTCTCGGTCTGCATGCAGCACTCTGTGATCTGGAGCAGACAGATATGGACAGGCTTCACCAACATGAACTGGAATTAACGCAGTATTTTATCAATGGACTCATGCAGATGGATCCGTCTGAATCAACTCTTCGTGCAATAGGAAAACATAATACGATAGAACGTACTTCTGTCGTATCTGTCCAGACATTACAAACAGATATGGCACGCGTTGCCTATGAAATGGATGACACTTACGGAATCATGACACGTGTCGGACTTCACTGTGCCCCAAGTGCACACAAAACACTTGGCACTTACCCAGAAGGAACGATTCGTTTTTCTTTCGGACCAGAAAACACACATCACGAAGTTGATCTTGCTCTGCATGCCCTTGCAGAGATTACAGGTTCTCCATATCATTTATAAACTTTCATTTTTATCTGCTACTACTCACCCGTTTGCAGTAATTTTTCATTATCAAGGGGTATCACATCATGGAATTCAAACAATTAGAGGCTTTTGTTGCCGTTGTTGATTATGGAAGCTTTTCCGAAGCAGCACGAAAGCTTTATCTCACCCAGCCAACCATCAGTGCACATGTACGTTCACTGGAGGAAGAGCTGCATACAAAACTTATCATCCGCACCACCAAAAAAACGACGATCACTACAAAAGGTTACCAGCTCTACGACAGTGCTGTACGCATGCTGGAGATTCGTAACAACCTTCTCGAAAATTTCACTGGTGTCCAGAAACATATGATCGACCTTGCTGCATCCACGATTCCGTCTTCCTATCTGCTGCCGGAAATCCTGGCTGCCTACGGAAAAACGCACCCGGATACTTATTTTCACTCTATCCAGACAGATAGTACAGAGTCCATCAACCGCGTCCTTGACGGCACTGTGGACCTGGCGCTGGTTGGACAGAATACCAGCGATGAGAGCTGTGTCTTTCTTCCTTTCTGTCAAGATGAACTTGTCATTGCAACCCCGGTAACCCAGCATTATCTGGAAATGCAGAATCATGCAATCACCTTTCAGGATTTTATGAAAGATCCGATCATTATCCGTGAAAAAGGTTCCGGCACTAAGAAGGAAATGGATATCTTTCTGGAAAAACTCGGTATTACATCCAGTAACCTCAATGTGATTGCCCGCATGAATGACCTGGAAAGTATCAAAAAATCCATTGTGAACGGACTGGGAATCTCCATTCTTTCCGCACGCTCTACGATCGATCTGCAAAAAACAAAGCAGATCCTTCTTTTTCCACTTGAAGAATCTGCTCATAAAAGAACTTTTTATATTGTCTACAGTAAAAATCGTATTCTGAAACCACATGTACGCCAGTTTATTCGTTTTGTCCAGGATTTCTACAGGACTTACTAATTTTTTACCAGCACTTTTTGCAGGCTTCATATCCCTGTGAAAGTGCCTGTGCCTCTGTTTCCTGTGTCGCTTTGTTCGGGTTCATATTTCCGCAGTCCGGTCTGCTGTGATATTTGCTTCCGGTTGCAGAAATCCATACGGTGCGTCCCTGTGTATCAGAAGAAGTATCCGGTGTCTCTGTTTCTACTGCCGGTGCAGAAGCAGTATCTTCTGAAGAATACTGTGCTGCCTGTGAGGTATCGCTGTTTGCACTCTGCTGCTTTGCATCTCCCGCCGCATAATCATTACATGGTTCCTGATTCCAGCTTATTGTGTCTCCATCAGAAAGAGCAATGATTGTTCCCTGATCATCTGTACGATAAACCGGAATATTCATATCTCTCAGTTTTTCCATGGTCGATGCAGCCGGATGTCCATAAGAATTGTCCTGTCCGCAGCTGATTACTGCCCAGGACGGTGTAGATGCCTCCAGAAGATCCCAGGAAGTCGAAGATGCAGAACCATGATGTCCAAGACTTAACACATCGCAGTCCAGATTCATTCCTGTACTGATCATATCCTGTTCACTGGTCTCTTCCGCATCTCCCATAAACATAAAACTGTTGTTTCCGTTAACCAGACGGATGACTACCGAGTTATCGTTGCTGTTCTGGGAAATCCCATCCGGCGCCATGACAGTAAAGCTGCCAGTTCCAAACTCATAAGTATCTCCGACAGACGGATACTCCACAATGATCGCATGTGCAGTAGCAGTATTCATAAATGTATTAAACAGATCTGAGGTATGTACATAATCAGAACCCAGCACATGTTCCACTTCAAAATTATCCAGACATTTGACCAGTCCACCCAGGTGGTCTTCATCATAATGAGAAGAGATCATATAATCAATGGTCTCTACCTGCTGATTTTTCAGATACTGTACCACTTCATCCGCATGTGCCCGATTTCCACCATCATAAAGAAGATTTTCTCCTCCTGACTGGACGAGGATTGCCAGTCCCTGGCCAACATCAATAAAATGTACAGCCATATCACCCTGTCCTGCTGCCTGCGTGGAAACTGCATTTCCCGGAACTGCAAGCATAAATACCAACAGAAGTGACATCAGAAATGTCATAAGTTTACTTTGTTTTTTCATAATCTTCTCCTTCCCTTATATCTTACAGATAACAGTTCCATATGTTTACAGGTTACTGTTCTCTCTGTTTTACAGTTCTTCTATCCTTCTTCGGATTTCCTGGCTCGCATCTTCAAACAACAGATCCCGGTTGTAGCGGATATAGCGTTCACATTCATACGTTTCCAGGAAACGAACGCAGGAATAATCTGTATTAATACCAGATACGAAAATTACCATCTCCTGACTGTTATAGAATGCTGCCTCCATAAAATCAAATGCATATTCCAGCGTAGAACCTGACTCGTCCCAGACAGCATCCCAGGACGCACGGTATTCTCCGAAAGCATTCTTTACAATGTCAAAGGCTTCTTCCCAGTTTTCTGTCTGCTCTTTTTTTAGAATCGTCACATATCCTTCCAGCACTTCAACAGCTTTTCGGATCGTGCGATCCTCTCTTCGCTCCAGAAGCCCCTCTGTCTGTTTACGTTCTCTTTCTGCCCGAAGGTTATCCACAAAATCTCCGAGACGCTGTACCAGATTTCCACCTTCCTGTGGTTCTTTCAGGCTTTTAAGCACTTCAAAAACTTTTTCCAGCACATCTTCTTGAAGAACAGCATCACGTACTGCCTGGCGAACGCCTGAGAATAGCAGGTTAACCACACTGACTCGCTCATCGAATGACGCATGAGAAACTTTTTTGACCATTGCCTCTGACGGCTGTCCTTTCAGGATTTCTGCGATCTGATAATCCTGCTGATATTTCTGATAGAGTTCATAATATTCTGCAAATTCCTTTGCAATCCGCTCATGCTGGATATACTGTCCGACCACATCTGCCGTGATATTCTTGTCAAGCTTCTCATAAACTTCCATGATTCTTGACAGATCTTCCCAGCCACGCGGCGTTGCAAACTGTTTGCCGTCAATCGTTGTTTCCATCTGATAGAAACAGTTATTTCGAAGTTCCAGATAAGAAAGAATTGCAGGATGAATATTTTCTTTGAATGCATATTCTTTCCAGACACGATAATCCGGTTCTACTGTGATCTTCTTGACACGATCCAGTGTAACAACATCAAAATCACGGACGGATTTGTTGTATTCCGGTGGGTTACCTGCTGCTACGATCACCCAGCCTTTTGGAATTTCATGATTTCCAAAAGTTTTGCACTGCAGAAACTGCAGCATCGCCGGAGCCAGTGTCTCTGAAACACAGTTAATCTCATCGATAAACAGAATTCCCTCGGTAAGTCCGGTTTCTCTCATACGGTCATAAATGCTCGCCACAATCTCACTCATCGTGTACTCTGTCGCTGAATATTCCCTGCCTCCATATTCTTTCTTAGAGATAAATGGAAGACCGATCGCACTCTGTCTGGTGTGATGTGTGATCGTATAAGCGACCAGTGCCACACCACACTCTCTGGCTGCCTGTTCCATGATCTGTGTCTTTCCAATTCCCGGTGCTCCCAGAAGAAGTACCGGTCTCTGATGCACCCGTGGTATCACATATTCATCATACTCGTTTTTCAGAAGATACGCCTGTACAGTATCTATGATTTCCTGTTTTGCCTGTTTAATATTCATAATGCTCTGCTGTCCTCTCTCTTTCCAGTGCCTTGGTATCCAGTATCAACTTGATCGCCCATGGCGGCACATCCACATCCCGATAATCATCTTTCATAAAAATGAATGCCGTATCATACGGCGGCATCTTCGCCGGGAACATCCCATATCCATCTGTAAAGTACAGAAGTCCTCGCAGCCGCTGAAAGCTGCCCATTTTCAGAAGCTGGTCCACATAGGCAAATGCCGGACGAAAATCTGTCCCGCCAAATCCCCGGATTGTAAAGTCCTGGAGATACGCCTCCATCTCCCGCTGATCATGAATCACCTGATCATCCTGAATCTTTTCATCACACTGAATGATATGTACCTGAATCTTACGGAAAAAGCTCTCCGACTCAGACAGCACACTGTACGTTTCCTCCAGAAAACGACGGATCAGGCTGCCGTTACAGGACATCGATGTATCCAAAACAATCACAAAGTCTTCGATTTTCTTCATCTCTTTTGTTTCCAAAGGCTCGATCAGAGGCATATTTCCATATAATTCCAATCCCAGATTATAGTAGATCGGATCAAAGGAATCCATATCCACCTGCATCTCTTCTTTTAGAACCGAAAACTTCCGCAGAAACTCCCGGTAGTCATAACGCTTCCGGTTCTCTGCCTGTAAATGCTCCACAAGTCCCGGAGAATCACCTGCCGCTTCTTTTGAAAAAAGTTCAATCTCCGTCTGCATCTTGCGTCGCATCTCTTCCCATTCTTTCTGGTGACTCGCCATTCCACTGCGATTCTGCGGTGTATACCAGAAATGATGATCGTCACGCCTGAATTCCTGCTCCAATCGGATAATCTCGTTTTCTTCGCATTCCATCAACAGATAAAACATCGCATCAGCTGTAAGAACATTCTTTTTTTCCTTCCACTGGCGGTACTTTTCTCTTCGGAAACTGTTCGGTCGGATATAGACCGCTTTCTCATAAAGGTCATCCATGACATTCTCTACTGCAATATCTGCCGCCAGGTTCCAGAGTCTCTGATCACTTTCTTCTTTTACTTTGCGATTCCAGAGATGACAAAACAGACAATGAAGCAGTTCATGCAGATACATACGATTGATCCATACTTTGTTTTGTATAAATGTATTCAAAAGCCATGTCGGCGAAGCAAAAAGCAGTTTCCCGTCAGTTCCCATAACATCTGTCTCACCCGAAACAGTCGGACGCAGTGCCCCGAATGCACTTTGGAGAAAACGCATGGCAACAGCCATCTCATTTCTGGAGTTTTTCAGAATGTCCTCGCAGATTTCCAAAGTCTCTTCTTCTTTTTTTCTCTCTTCGTGAACAAAATTTCCAAATTTGCCCCTGTACTCTTTTTTCACAGTTCAAATGCCTTTCTCTGTTTTCTTCCATGTTTCTGTAGTTCATTCATTAAAATGCTGACACATCTGGAATCATTCGCACTCTGTGCCGTTTCAAGCATCTTTTCTGTTTCTGCCCGATCTGGCGCAAGTTTCCTCAGGATACGCTGCATGGAATCATATGCTTTCTGTTCTCCCAGAAGCCTTATTGCCTGCTGTATGTGTTCCTTTATATATATGAGATACTTTTCTTTTGCCTCATCTGTCATGCTTACCGGATAAAGAATTCGGTCCAGTGCCAGATTCAATACGATCCGCTCCTGTTCCCAGGCAACTGCATATGGAAATAGCCGGTCGTATTCCAACGTATTGATCTTTTTATGTACGAAACTGTTTCGATAACGAATTCCGCTTCCATGCACATGATTTTCCAGAATCCTGGCAGGCGTGTTTTCCACACCTTCTTCAAAAAATTCCGGAAACCAGAACCTTCCATATTCCCCATCTATCGTTATGTCAACGCATAGTGTCTCCGGAAGCTCTGTCAGGAAATCCCGTAAACTGGATTCTCCCTTTTCATCGGTCTCCACCGCAATCTGTTCCATCCTGTGGCAGCCGGTAAGTGCTCCTGCACCCAGGTCCTGCATTTTTCCATAGAACGTAAGCTTCTTAAGATGAAAACAGTTATAAAAAGCATACCGGCCAATCTTCCTGAGCTGACGTGGAAGACGGATTTCTTCTACACGATTTCCCGCAGCTTGCGGCATATCATCCTCAGGTCGTGTCGCCCTGCCGTTCTCTGTGCAAAAATTTTCTTTTTCCTGCATCATTTTTAATTCTGTCGAATCGATATGGTCCGAAAAAATATACGCACCCAACTCCGTCACCGGAAAGCCTTCCAGCATATCCGGAAGTTCTACGATCGTATCGTATCCATATACACGATCAATGCAGATTCCTGTTTTGTTTCTTTTATATAAATAGATCATTTATTTTCTCCCAGACGGATTTTTTCCATTTGCTCCTGCATCTCCTCTGACATATGATCAAACAGATACGTTTTGCTGCTCTGTCTGCGCTGATGCCATTCTTCTCTGGCAGTTTTTTCCGTATCTTCTATCTCTTTCTTCAATCCCTGTGCAGAGATTCTGTGGGCGCCCTGTCCCATAATGATGACCTGTTCCAGCCCATCAGAAGTCGCAACCGTTACCTGATACTGTCTGCCGATCCTGTGGACCGTCTTTTCAATATACTGGTCTGCTGTCTCGGCCTCTTTCGTGTAAACCACATAGATATTATGATACGTAATGATTTCTTCCACATGTCCCTCCACTTTGTAGGCATCAAAAACAAGAATCAGCGTACATTTACGATACCCCTGATAGTTACTTAAGATATCCATCAATTTGTCGCATGCAGCATGAATATTTTCCTTTGCAAGTTCATTCAGTTCTTCCCAGGAAAAAATGATATTGTATCCATCCACCAGCAGATATTCTTCCTGTCGCGATTTCCCTGCTCTGTAACGAGTAGCCGGCATCGAACTGTGTACGGTCTTTTTCTGGAAAGCAGTACGGTCACGCTTCATCGGCCCAAAAGTACGTTCAAAAATAGCCTGCAGTTCTTCCTCTTCTTCATAGCTTCCGCTGTAAGAAAACTTTCCGTTTTTTCCACTGATATTTCCGGAAATGTTTGCGTTATCCACCGCTGTACCCGGATTTTGCGCACTTTCCACATCCTCATACCAGCTTTCACTGTCCAGTTCATCCATATCCACACCACTTTGCAGATGCATATAAGCTTCCACCTGATCCCAGGGAACAACAAAGCCAGCTCCATGCGCGCAAAATACAGATCCGGTCGGATTTTCCAGATCTGCTTCCGGATCATATCCAATAATCTGTACCACTTCATCCTGATTCTTACATGGCGCATATCCTTTGAGGCTGCAAAAAAGTTTTCCTGTTCCATGTGTGTAGGAAACCACTTCTTTCTGATAATCCCGCATCTGAGCGACAGCCGCAGTCCCTTTGAGAATTGCAGTTTCGCCCTCTACCTCCGGTGCATCAAACGTTCCCTGCATCTTCTGGACATCTGCCATTGCTCGTCCTATCATCTCTGCCGGTACTTCCAGTCGGAATTCATAATACGGTTCCAGAAGAATATTTCTTGCTTTGCGAAGTCCCTGACGTACCGCACGGTAAGTTGCCTGTCGGAAGTCACCACCCTCCGTATGTTTCGCATGTGCCCTTCCGGTAAGAATCGTAATCTGCACATCAGTCAGTGGCGATCCAGTCAATACACCAATATGCTCCTTTTCTTCAAGATGCGTCAGAATCAGTCTCTGCCAGTTTCGTGCAAGTACATCCTCACTGCATGCAGTAAAAAACTGGCATCCGCTTCCTGGTTCCCCCGGTTCGATCAGAAGATGTACTTCTGCATAATGACGGAGCGGTTCAAAATGTCCCACACCTTCTACCGGCTCTGCAACCGTTTCTTTATAAACAATACTTCCGGCACCAAATTCCACAGCTACATGAAAACGATCCCAGATCAATTTTTTCAAGATTTCAATCTGCACTTCTCCCATAAGCTGTGCATGAATCTCAGAAAACTGACTGTCCCACAGAATGTGAAGCTGCGGTTCTTCCTCCTCCAGCTGACGCAGCTTTTGAAGCATCTGATGTGGATCGCAGTCATCCGGAAGGATAATCTGGTAATTCAGGACAGGTTCCAGTATCGGAAGTTCTGACTCCTGTTCAATTCCCAGTCCCTCTCCCGGATAGGTTCTCGTAAGTCCTGTCACCGCACAGACTGTTCCGGCTTCAGCTTCCGATGTCAGTTCATATTTTGCTCCGGAGTACAGACGAATCTGATCTGCCTTTTCTTCCCAGGCAGCCTCTTCTGCTTTACGCCCCGGCAGACTCTGTCCGTTTGAATTTGAAGAAAGCAGTGTCTTTACTTTAAGACTGCCTCCTGTGATTTTCATATACGTAAGACGATTTCCCTGTTCATCTCTTGCAATCTTGAACACTTTTGCGCCAAATTCCGTCGGCCGCTTTGGTTCTGCCGTATATTTCTGCACGCCATTCCAGAAATCCTTTACACCTTTTTCTTTAAGTGCCGATCCGAAATAACACGGGAAGATTTTTCGCTGTATGATCAGTCGTGCAATGTCACGGTCTTCGATGATGCCTGTTTCCAGGTATGTTTCCAGAATGTCTTCCTCACAGACCGCAATGTTTTCCAGCTGCTCTGGAGTAAGTTCATACATTCCGTAATCCGTATCCTGTGTTCTCCCAAAATCCACACAATTTTCATGAAGATGCTGTTTCAGATCATTCAGCAATGCATCGTGATCTGTCCCCTGCTGATCCATTTTATTGACAAACAAAAACGTCGGAATCTGGTATCGCTCCAGAAGCCTCCACAAAGTCATCGTATGACTCTGCACACCGTCCATTCCATTGATCACCAGAATCGCATAATCGAGGACCTGCAGCGTACGTTCCATTTCAGCTGAAAAATCCACATGTCCCGGTGTATCCAAAAGCGTCACTTCCATATTTTCTGTTTTTAGCAGCGCCTGCTTGGAAAAAATCGTAATCCCTCGTTCTTTTTCCAGTTCATATGTGTCAAGAAAAGCATCTCCATGATCTACACGGCCAATCTTTCGGATCTCACCGCACAGATACAGAAGTTCTTCTGACAGAGTTGTCTTTCCGGCATCTACATGTGCCAGAATTCCAATAACCAGTTTTTTCATTCATCTTCTCTTCTTTCTTCTATATACAAAGGGGCCAGTTTTCGCACGATCGTCTCACTGACATGGATCAGTGTATCCAGATCATTTTTCTGATTATTCAGATACGCATGAAAGCATCCCTGAATACAGAAGGAAAGCATGATATCTTTCTCCGGATCAGTCTCATACTGCGGATATTTTTCCACGATCAGCCGTTTCAATTCTGTTTCCAGACAGTCACCTAGATGACTTTTTTCTGTTCCGGAAAACAAAATATTGATCAGTGAATGATTCGATACCAGAGCCATATATAAATTTCTTGTGAACACATCCGGATCTTTAAACGGTGATTCCTGCTGACTGGAAATATTTTTGATCACTGTCATGATCGTCTCTGACTCCAGCATCTGTGAAAGTGCATAAATATCCTCATAATGACTGTAAAAAGTTGATTTATTGATGCATGCCAGGCTGCACAGCTCTTTCACCGTAATTTTCTCCAGTGGCTTCGCTGCACGCAATTCCAGAAATGCATTTCGGATCGCTCTCTCTGTTTTTTCTATTCTGATATCCATGTTTCCTGTTCTCCTTTTTCCGACAGATTTTATAAATCGTCGGTTATCCACCGCTTATGCCAAATTGTCGGTGGACAATCCCCCTGTTTCTTTAGTATAAAGTAACTATAATACCTGCGGATTACTCCGCACTTTTACCTTTTAGTATACTCAAAAAAGCAACTAATGTCTATTATCTACAAGGAGAATATGATGGATTTTTATGGATTTTATACAGGAAAGATTTTTGACGCTTATAAATATCTTGGTGCCCATGTTGAAGAAAAAGGCGTAACTTTTCGTACTTTTGCACCTTCAGCCTCCCGCATCACTCTGATCGGAGAATTCAATGACTGGCAGGAATGGGAAATGAACAAAGTTTCTGACGGTAATTTCTGGGAATGCTATGTTCCACAGGCAAAATCCGGTCAGATGTACAAATATAAGATTTATGACCGTAACGGTAATCCAGTCGATCATTGCGATCCGTATGGATTTGGCATGGAACTTCGCCCAGGCAGTGCCTCTATCATTCGTGACATGTCAAAATACAAATTCAAAGACAGCCAGTGGCTGCAAAGCCGTAGCGACTGCCGAAAGAAACCGTTGAACATTTATGAAATTCATTTTGGTTCTTTTCGCAAGCCTTCTGACAAAGCAGACGACTGGTATAACTATGAAGAAATGATTGATATTCTGATTCCATATCTGGTCAAAAATGGCTATAACTATCTGGAGATCATGCCTCTGAATGAATATCCATGTGATGAATCCTGGGGCTATCAGGCAACCGGTTTTTTCAGTCCGACTTCCCGATACGGAACAGCTGATCAGCTGAAGGCCTTCATCGATGCCTGTCACAAACATAACATCGGCGTACTGATGGATTTTGTTCCGGTTCACTTTGCCGTAGATGCTTATGGCCTTGCGAATTACGATGGAACCGCACTTTATGAATATCCGAACTCTGCGGTTGGTGTCAGTGAATGGGGAAGCTGCAACTTCATGCATTCCCGCGGCGAGACCCGAAGCTTCCTGCAGTCCTGTGCAAACTACTGGATCAGTGAATTCCATATGGATGGTATCCGTATGGATGCGATCAGCCGCGCCATCTACTGGCAGGGCGATCCGGCAAGAGGCGTCAACCTCAATGCTGTAGAATTCCTGCAGTATATGAATCAGGAACTGAAGTGCATGCATCCTTCTGTGATTCTTGCTGCCGAAGATTCCACTTCTTTCCCCAAAGTAACCGATCCTGTCGATCAGGGCGGCCTTGGTTTTGATTATAAATGGGATATGGGATGGATGAACGATACACTGAATTACTTCCGCACCGCACCGGAATACCGCCCGGAAAACTATCACAAACTGACATTCTCCATGATGTACTACTATGATGCCCGTTTCCTGCTCCCGCTGTCTCACGATGAAGTTGTTCACGGCAAAGCAACGATCATGCAGAAAATGAGCGGCGACTATGAATACAAATTCCCACAGGCGCGTTCTCTGTATATGTACATGTATGCGCATCCGGGCAAAAAGCTGAATTTCATGGGAAATGAAATCGGCCAGTTCCGTGAATGGGATGAAAAACGCGAGCAGGACTGGATGCTTCTGGATTATCCACTTCATGCTGGATTCGCCCGTTTCATGAAAGACCTGAATAAATTGTATCTGGAACACTCTGCTTTCTGGGAAAAAGATTATGAAGCAGATGGTTTCCAGTGGATCGACTGCCATCAGGAAGGATGCTGCATCTATGTATTTGAACGCTGCAGCAAAAAAGAGCGTATGATTTCTCTTTTTAACTTTTCCGACCAGGAACAGGTATATGAACTGCACATTTCTGATGCACAGAAATTAAAAGAACTCTTGAACAGCAATCTCGCTGTTTATGGCGGAACCCAGAAACGAAAAAGTGCCACAAAGGCAATAAAAGACGGCAAGATCGTCCTGACCCTGCCGCCATACTCTTCTGTTTATTATCTTGCTGAATAATATTATAAATTTACAGGGCCGCAATCACCTGACAGTGACCGCAGCCCTGATTCTATTTCTTCTTTATACTTCTGAGGAAATAGCAGATTGCCCACGCAATACTCATTCCCGCTGCAATTCCAAATGCAAAGAGAAAAGTATCCCTTCCATATTCCAGTGCCTGTACCGTGTTCCCTTCCACTATACTGTTCATGCAGTAATAAAGTGTACTTCCGGGAATCAACGGAATAACAGAAGTTACAAAAAAGGATGTAGACGTTTCTTTACAGATTCTTGCAAGAATTTCCGCATACACATCTACAATAAAGCCTGCCAGCAATGACGGAAGAAAGACATTTCCCCAAAGTCCTTTTCCGAGAAGAAACACCATCCAGCTTATAAATCCACCAACTGCTGCCAAAGGCAGGTATTTCTTTTTCATATGGAAGAGAATTCCAAATCCCACGGAACCAAGGGCTCCGGTAATCAGCTGTATTACAATTGTTGTGTTCAAAGCCCCAGCCTCCTAAACAGAAGAATTGCCCCCATAAATCCAAGTGCCAGTGCGGCCGCCAGAAGCAATGCCGCAATCAGACGGATAATTCCGGAAAGTGTATCACCAATCAGCACATCCCGGATAGCATTTGTTGACATAAGACCTGGAATCAAAAGCATAATGTCCCCAATCATAATCTTATCCATATGAAGGAACGGACAAAGCAAAACAAGTCCACAAATAACACATCCTGTCAGAAAAGAAGCAGCAAACTGAAACGTCACTTCATTCATACACACTGGTCGAAAATATTGCTGTAATGCCCAGATCAAAACAGCCCCAAGTCCTGCCGCAATCGCATCCGAAATACTTCCACCATAAAAAAGTGCAAAACTACTGGCTGCCAGAAGGCTTCCAAAAAGTTTCCAGAGTGGCTTTGGTCTGTCTGCATTGATCTTATCAAATTCTTTTCGAAGTTCTGTGGCAGAAACAGGCTGCCTGCAAAAACGACGACTCAAGTCATTTAACTGCTCCAGCTTGGTAAAATCATTTCCGCCATCTTCCCGTACCCGGCGAGTCTGTGTACGCGCTCCGTCTCCCGGAAATTCCATCGTAATGACAATACTGGATGTGATCACAAAAACATTCATCTGAGTAGCACCACAGGCATAGCCCATTCGATTCAGTGTATCCTCCACCCGGAAGATTTCTGCACCGCTGTTTAACAGTGCATCGCCCATATCAAGAAAAACATGCAAATAATCTTTGGCTGTCTGCATGAGAATTACTCCTTTAATCTTCTGAAAATATCTTAAGTATAAATCTTAATCACGGACAATACAACTTCTTTCTATCCATGGAACAGCCAGCATAGTCAATAAAGGCAATATACTTACTGACTGCCTCGGATGCGCCTCCCAGAAAATATAAAAGACAAGCGCACCACACCAGTAGATTGCCAGGATCCAGCTGTATTTGTCTGTTTTTTTCTTACGAAATGTGCAACACACGCCAGACAGGATCAGAACATACAATACTATATTGTAAGCCTGCATATATGTTCTGAACAAACCGGATCTTTTACCAACGATCCAGTCATAGCAGATTGTTTTTTCCACTACATTTTTTGTGTATTGAGTATATCCATGTGTACCGATTCCCCATACAATTGCTTCTTTCTTTATGGCAAGCTTCAGATTCCCCAGCACTCCATTCTCACGAAGATGTTCAAGATAGACCTTTTTATTATTTTCCACTTTTTCTTCATGTGTCGGAAAACTGCGTGTAAACCTCATATCTTTTACATTGTACGTTCCATTGCCATGGCTTCCCATCATCAGAAAATGCTCAATCGTAATCGCCGAATCATAAGTATCCATGTCTACATGGTAACGATATACTCCACCCCATGCCAACTGAAAAATCAGCAGACCACATACCAGTGGAATCCCCAATGTAAGCAACTTTTTCCAATACTTATTCAGCAAGATCCAGACGCCAACCGCAAGTACTATAAAAATGCTGGTTACACGAATGCAGGTTGCAAACCCGATTAGAAATCCGGCAGCAAGAAAGTGTATCATCTTCCAGTGATTTTTTTTCTTATAACAGCCGTAAATAATAAAACATACAGCAGCCATAACCAGTCCGGCTGATATCGTATCAGTATAATAATAAGACGCGTATGCGTAAAAAGAAGGATTCGTAAGAAGTAATGCCATATATACCGCGGTTGTTCGAATCGTAGTAACTTTTTTTAAAATAAGGAATGCAGATACATACATAACAAGGATCAACAGCACATTAAACAATCCAGCCGCAATCCGGTAATCCATACCTGTAAATGCTGCCATACGGAATACATAGTAGATTACGATTGCCAGTGGAATATTATTTGTATTATAAGCAAAGTACTTCGATTCGCCAAAACTGATTTTCCCTGTCTCCACCATATCTACACAATAATCATAAATATGATTCAGATCCACTTTCGGAACCAGTCGCATATGAAAAACAATATATGTCTGCACAATAACCGCTGCAAATATCCCTGCTATGGTCAGGTAATACAGTGTTCTCTCCGATAATCGCCGGAACAGTGTCAGGCTTCCTGTAAATACTGCTGCATAGCATAGCAACACCAGTATTACTTTTGTTATATTTATATCTTTCATAACAAGAGGCTCAACAAATGACACAAATGATACAAACAATGCAGCTATTATTACAAAACAATATATTATTTTTTCTATGGATTTTTTCATTCTATTATTCCTCGTTTCCGAATAGCTACAATCTTCTGTGCTCATTTTAGCATAGTATAATTTTATTGTCATCTGTATCATTTACAGAAGAAAAAAGAACGCCAGTTGCCTGACGTTCTTGAATGATCTTTATTATCTTCTTCCGTAGCGTGTTGCCAGTTCCAGCATTTCTTTCTGAAGTTCTGCCGTGAACTGTCCTTCTTTTAATCTCCACTTCCAGTTCTTTCCAAGTGTGGATGGCTGATTCATTCGTGCGGAATTATCGAGTCCCAGATAATCCTGCATCGGCACGATACAGAGATTCGCAACACTCTGCATTACCAGACAAATCAGGTCGTCACACAGTTCCTTACCGGAGTCCTTGAAATTATTCAGATATTTACGCACCTGCCGTCTCTCTGCCGGAGTGATATCCTCCAGCCAGGAAAGCAGTGTTTCATTATCATGTGTTCCCGTATAAACAACGCAGTTTCTTGGATAGTTGTGTGGCAGGTAGTCACTGGCATTTCCGGTATCACGCTCATCAAAGGCAAACTCAATAACCTTCATATTCGGATAGCCACTCTCTTCTACCAGTCTCTTAACACTGTCTGTCATATATCCAAGGTCTTCTGCGATGATCTCCCTGTCACCAAGACTTGCGGAAATTGCACGGAACAGATCGATTCCAGGTCCTTTTTCCCACCATCCGTTTTCTGCTGTCGCATCGCCATAAGGAATTGCATAGTATTCATCAAATCCACGGAAATGATCAATCCTTACAACATCATACAGACGGAAACAATTGGCAATTCGTTTGATCCACCATTCATATCCGGAGTTGCGATGCACTTCCCAGTTATACAGCGGGTTTCCCCAGAGCTGACCAGTCGCGGAAAATCCATCCGGAGGGCATCCGGCCACCTGTGTCGGGCAATTCTTCTCATCGAGTTTGAAGAGCCATGGGTTTGCCCAAGTATCCGCACTGTCCATTGCTACATAGATTGGAATATCACCAATGATCTGGATTCCTTTTTCATTGGCATAAGCTTTCAGTTTCATCCACTGCTGGCGGAATTTAAACTGCATATATTCCTGAAATTCAATTTCGAAATACATTTCTTCTCTGTAATAATCCAGTGCATTCTGCCAGCGAAGGCGGATATCCTCTGCCCATTCACTCCACTGTACACCGCCGAAACGCTTCTTCACTGCCATAAAGAGTGCATAATCTTTCAGCCACCATGCCTCTTCTTCCTGGAACTTACGGAATTCTGGATCCATATAAATATTGCTTCTTTCATATGCTTTTCGAAGAAGAATCATACGGCCTTCGTATAATTTTGCATAGTCAACACTTGACTCATTATCTCCAAAATCAACACTGTCACATTCTTTTTTGGTGAGAACCCCTTCTTTTATCAGCTCTTCCAGGCTGATAAAATATGGATTTCCAGCAAAAGTGGAGAAGGACTGATATGGAGAATCTCCATAGCTGGTCGGACCCAGCGGCAGGATCTGCCAGTAACTCTGGCCGGCAGCCTTCAGTGCATCTACAAATTCATATGCTTTTTTGTCAAAACATCCGATTCCATATTTTGAAGGCAGGCTGCTGATTGGAAGCAGCACGCCGCATTTTCTTTTCTTTGCCATTTTCTTTCCTCCCTCTATTTCTCTTGTAAACATGGAAAACCAGGCGGTGTTTCACGCCCGGCAGTCCTACTTCGTCCGTTATACTTATTTTGACATAAAAAGGTGGGAATCGTCAATGTTCAGAATTGATTGTTTATGTTAAATTTTAAAGATATTTTCTTAATCCAAATGAAAAACCGGGCGCAGATCCACACATACAGGACTATTATCCGGATTTGTTTCCATGATATCTGCCATAAAATCCCACCACTGTTCAAGAATGCCTCTGCATTCTTGCTGCGAGATGCGCGTCATGCAATGCATGACATACTTCTTCTGCGCATCTCTGCAATCCTGCCGGAGGCTATATCAGATGGGGGATTGACTCCCACCACTGATACTGATTTGTTGCTCGCCACCTACAGAGGTGGGAGTCATCTCACATCTGATATAATTTTGTTGCTCACCACCTGCAGAGGTGGGAGTCATCTCACATCTGATATATATCCAGGGACTTTTCTTTTTTCCAGAACTAATTGCACTATTTTCAAAAATTCTTGACAACCCTAAAATACCATAATAAAAAAACAACCTCCTGGATATACTAATCTTCAGAACTTCTATAAACCCTGAATTTGTATACCATGGAGGTTATTTATGTCAAAAAATTCTTCTGAAAAGCCAAAGACTCCTACGAGCCAGGGAATCATTGATTCCTGTGATTTTCCCTCAAATGCAGCATCCACTCAGGACTGCACTGGATTGATTCCATCCGGGCCGGTGAACGAGGATGAACTGGAATCCTATGAAGCGCTATATCATTATCAGCCACCCCAAATCAAAGATACTTACCCAAATGATAAATGAATCCCAGCAACTCTCCCCGCTTATAAAATAACAGGAGAAAAGGCAATATGCCCTTTCTCCTATGCTTTTCGTATAGGCTGTATTACCAATACATTTTCATATATTTCTCAGCAACAGAAAAAAGCAATCCATCACTCTTTTGTTGATACAGAAAGAAATACCGTGCCCACAACAAGCACAAAGCCAATCAGTTCAACCACGGTAAATCTTGTTCCCAGAATCAATGCGGAAAGAATCGTTGCCGATGCAGGTTCCAGACAGCCAAGCAGTGTAGATTTCACCGGACCTATATATTTCACACTCTCAAGAAACACAGAAAAACCAACTGCTGTGCCAATAATAACAATAACTGCAATGATGATCCAGGCTGGAAGCTCCAGATTTGTCGGGAAAATCCACGCCCTGGTCAAGAAAAAAAGTACACTTCCACCAATCAACATTCCCCATCCTGTAATCGTGAGATTTCCCCAGGATGCAATAATCGGCCGGGACAAGAGTGTATAAATAACTACACCAATAGCAGCCAGGATTCCAAAGATCAGCCCTTTCGCTGAAATATCCATACTCACTGGATTTCCCTTGGTTGCGATCAGATATGTACCGGATACTGCCAGAATAATTGCCGCTATTTGTATCCTGCTCATCCGTTTCCTATTCCAGACTGCCATCACAATCGCCATTAAAACCACATTCAGACTCTGAAGAACAGTAGCCGTAGCAGAATTTGAATATTTGATCGCGGCAAGGAATGTATACTGACACAGAAGAAGGCCAGCAAGCCCAAATGCTATCAACCATATCACATCTTTTCGCTCTTTCCAGATCTTAAAGACCCGCATATGTTCTTTCTGTAATGCCAGCATAAGAAGAAGGATTCCTGAAAGCAGCATCCTCACAGCCGTCAGCCAGTCAGCACTGATTTCATATTTCATAAAAAGATATTGGCCGCAGACACCGGATATTCCCCAGCTGACACCTCCCAGAATTGCCAGCATATATCCTCTGATATTATTAGTTTTTTTCATTGAAGTCACCTCTGTTTGTTGATAGTATATTGATATTTACTTCTTATTTATATACCTGTATTTGCATATTTTTGTAACAATATTGCTCAATACATTCCAGATCGATAAATGAGGACGAATTGGAATCCCATTTGAATCTATCAATGTTTCACAGAATTATATTCTCCCGGATTGCATCCAAATCGCTTACGAAATGCACTGGCAAAACGGCTTGGATTACTGAATCCCACCATTTCTGTAATCTGTGTCATAGAATACTGTCCACTCTGCACCAGCGAAAAGCTTTTGTTGACACGGTATTCTTCCAGATATCCGGTGATAGTTTTGCCTGTCATTTTTTTGAAAAGGCGGCAGCAGACTTCTCTTGACAAATGCACCTGATCTGCCAGGTCCTGAAGAGAAATTACTTCTGTAAAATGCATATTAAGATAATTCAGCATTTTTTCCAGACGTTCCAGTTCCTGCAGATTTGCCGGGACGAATTTCGTCAATTCCTGTCTGTGCCCATAAAGGATCATAGCAAATGCTTCACACAGAAGTCCCTTGATCTTTAATTCATAGCAGAATCGTTTCCGGTCAAAAGCTTCTTCTACCTGGTTTAATTTCTGCAGAATTTCTTTTCCATTTTCATCAAATCCAGTCAAATAAATACAGGGTATCGCTGAATTTTGCAGAAATGGTTGAAAACATTTTCGCTCAACATCACTTCCAAAATCGCCATACAGAAAGTCTGGTCTTACAAGTATCGTACTGTAACGTACATGTTCATTTCCAGGTGAACTGCAGCTGTGCGGTACATTTCGATTCAGCAGAAATCCCTCTCCCGTTCTGACCCTGTAGCTTTTCTGGTATACCTGAAAGATGGCCTCTCCTTCCCTTATAAGGTTGATTTCGAGATCATTATGCCAGTGAATCGGCACATTTTTGCCCTCAAATGACCAGAGATCATCGTGGTTCACTGTCATCGGAAAAGTTTCTGTTCCATGCTTTTCAAGTTCTCTTCTTGCACTGTCTACCAGGATTGTTCTTTTTGCCATTTTACCCTCTCCAGTTTTTATCTGCTTTCATGTCAAAAAATGTTCTTTATTATCATAAATAAATTTGCTGATCTGGTCAATATCTGTATCATAAACAGCAATACCAGAATCGCATTTTACTATCAGTTTCTCTATAATTGGGCGTGCAGTAAAAAACACGCAATAATTCTAAGGAGGATGTTCTTATGTCCAGACCGAAATCAAAAGAAATGGATCTCACTGTCGGAAATCCATTCTGGTCACTGTTAAAATTTGCAATTCCGGTTATTCTCGGAAATCTTTTTCAGCTTTTTTATACACTTGCTGACTCTGTGATCGTCGGCAAAACGCTTGGTGCTGATTCCCTTGCAGCAGTCGGTGCCACCAGTATCATTATCTATTTTGTCTTTTGCTTTATCAATGGTTTTACCGGTGGATTCGGTATCTGCCTTGGCCAACGGTGTGGTGCAAAGGACGAAAAAGGCATGCGCAAAAGTGTTGCTGTATCCACACTGCTCAGTATTATTTTTACCATAGTCCTGACTCTGATCTGCTGCCTGCTGGCTCACCAGATTCTCAGGTGGATGCAGATTCCGGAGGATATTTCCGGCGAAGCTTACGATTACATGTTTGTCGTTCTTCTCGGAACGGGCGCAACTGTTTTTTATAATATGATCTCCAATATGCTTCGTGCGCTGGGCGACAGTAAAACACCGCTTTATTTTCTGGTGTTTTCCTCTGTCCTGAACATTTTTCTGGACATCCTGTTTATTGTACCATTCCATATGGGTGTTGCCGGTGCTGCCTGGGCTACGATTCTTTCCCAGTTTCTTTCTGCACTGTTCAGTCTGCTCGTCGGTCTGAAAAACTTCCCGGTACTGCATTTACACCGCGAAGATTTTCATGATATCAGAGGAACCATCAGCCTGCATCTGAAAACAAGTTTTCCTATGGGATTTCAGATGTCTGTCATGTGCATCGGGCAGCTTGCCATGCAGACAGTTGTGAATTCTCTTGGTACTGCTGCAGTTGCCGGATATACAGCAGCTTCCAAAGCCGATCAGCTTTCTGTCCTTGTGAATAATGCTATGATGACTGCAATTTCCAACTATGTTGCCCAGAATTTCGGTGCAGGCAAAAGAGAACGGATCCGTCAGGGTGTACGGGCATGTCTGATCCAGACAGAAACTTTTAATCTGATCATGTGTATCGGTATCCTGCTTCTTCGCCACCCGATCGTGCAGATGTTCCTGTCCGATCCGACAAAGGAAATTTACCATTATTCCGATATGTATCTGACCATCGTTGCACCGTTTTACTTTATCCTCGGTCTTCTTGCCGTTTATCGTACTTCCATCCAGAGTATGCAGAACGGACGTGCACCATTTGCAGCCTGCATGATAGAACTTGTTATGCGTATTACTGCTACCGTAGGACTTTCCGGTATGATCGGATACACTTCCGTCTGCATTGCCAGCCCTCTCGCCTGGATCGGAGCCTGCGCCCTGCTGATCCCGGTTTACTACAAAATGATGCGTAAAATTTAACTTACTATTTTTCAGCTGCCTCCTGGGCATATTTTGTTGTTACAAGATTTTCATAGGATACACGTTCACTCAGTTCACCAGAATCTTCCAGAATGTCTTCCAGAAGTTCGAAGCTTTCTTTTTCAAAGATAAGATTAGATTTCCAGGTGTCCTGGTCATAGTAACGCTTTACAATGGCTGTGACTGTATCCAGGTCAGTTTCTGCAAACTGCGGAGCAATAACTTCTGCAATTTCTTCTGGCGTATGACTCTGGACATATTCCATTCCTTTCTGAAGAGCATTTGTAAATTTCTGGATGATTTCCGGATTTTTTTCCATGTAGCTGGTCTTTGCACTATAGGAAGTATATGGAACATAACCGGAATCTACGCCAAGTGAAGCAACAACATATCCGGCTCCTTCTTTTTCCAGTGCTGTCGCGGATGGCTCAAACTCTACTGTAAAATCTGCAGAAGTATCGCCTGTAAAAGCCGCTGCTGTAGAACCAAAATCAATGCTCTGGTCAATCGTCAGATCTTTCTGCGGATCCAGTTCGTTTTTACGGAGAATATATTCGAATACCATTTCAGGCATACCACCTTTACGTCCGCCAAGAACTTTCTTATCTTTCAGATCTTCCCATTTAAAATCTGGCATCTTTTCTCTTGCAACCAGGAAATTCCCGGCTCGCTGGGTAAGCTGTGCAAAGTTTACAACAGGATCCGTAGCTCCCTCCTGATAGGCATAGACAGATGCTTCCGCTCCCATAAATCCGATATCTGCCTCACCAGATATTACAGCCGTCATTGTCTTATCTGCTCCAAAACCAGTCACAAGTGTCAGATCCAGCCCCTCATCTTTAAAATATCCTTCTTCGATTGCCACATACTGTGGTGCATAAAAGATGGAATGGGCTACTTCATTTAGTGTAACCTTTGTAAGCTTCTCTTCCGTGCTGTCTTTCTTCGCAGCAAATACTCCCATTGGCAGTGCAGTCCCCGCCAGAACAACTGCTGCCGCCAGTGAGATCCATTTTTTATTTTTCATGCAGATTCTCCTTTACAGACTTCTTCTGTTAGAGTATGCAGAAAATAGAAGATTGTGAAGGCATTCATAATTTGTTATAATTTTCTGAAAGAATCACAGCTCACCATCTATCAGAAGAATTTCGAAAATAATATTACTCAGACAAAGGGGCACT
>UMBF01061056.1_pt1 | contig 22175 bp, 26 predicted proteins | sample 1963901 | NCBI WGS metagenome assembly UMBF01 (sample SAMEA4835935, study PRJEB28245) | human gut metagenome | biome: gut microbiome; material: fecal sample | place: Denmark | collected 2008 | reverse complement strand
CCCGTCTTGCGGAAGCGAAAAATATGGATGATATCCGTCGTAATCGAATCCATCTGCTCAAACTGGGCAAAATTTTGCGTGCTGTCTTCCGAAAGCCGCACCGTAATATCCCCATTTTCCTCTTCTTCCATTTCTTCGACTGAAAAGACAGATTGATATCCTGTCAAACTCAAATCCGACTTTTGACTTGAGCGAACCAAAAGCTGATAGTCCAAAATTTCGGTTTCCAGTTTTATCTGTGCCTGCTCGCCGCTTATAAAAATGTCGGGCAGCTGCTCCACCTCTTCTTTTGCAAGGGAATCATAATACCACTTCATATAGAGATTAATCAGCTCTTTTTGTTCCTCCTGCAAATCTCCTGTATCTGCAAAGGTCAGTGTACCCTCAAATTCTTCGGTTATCAACGGCTCATCCTGCAATTGCAGCGACACTTCCTGTGTCTCTTGCTGCAAGGTAGTATCCTCTTTTGCTTGTGTCTGCTGGATATCGGAATGGCACCCGCTCAGCAGAAAAGTCGTGCATAAAACGGCTGTTATTCTTTTCAATGGATTGTCCATCTGATCACCTCTTTACTTTAATTCCATCTTATTCCATGGAGTAAGCTCCAGGTCAAGATGGATTTTTATAAACTTTTTATGAATGATTTTTCATCCTTATTATATCAGGAGAAGCTGAAACCACTCTGAAATGCAAAAGAAAAAGGAACGCAAATGCGTTCCTTTTTTATTCTGATTCTGTTTGGATATCAAAAAAATTTTCCGTTCTCCCAAATGGAGACTTTTTCCCAGGAGGAGTAAAATCAATTCCTGCCGCTTTTGCCTGACTGTGCTGATAGCGTCTTGCAATGCGGTAGCATTTTCCGTCCTTTATCAGCCGTGCACCGGTTTGCATGAAATGAAACGGCACCTGCTTTTCCACACACTGCCGGCGCAGGTCCAGCACCCAGTCATAGTGGCATGGACGAGCTTCCTCACCGGATTCGCCTGCTGCCACCACCTCCTCTACCCAATTCCCCAGATAGGGAGAAAGATTGATTGGTCCAAGCAGAGGAGAACAGATAATACTTTTATGCCGGATGGGAGCCCTTTGATAAACCGGCAGACGGATTTGTGCCTGCCGCTGATTTTCTACCGTACAGCAGATATGTACATTGGGATATCCCTCTCTCCAATCAGGTGGCAGGCATTGCTGCAGTCGGGTAATCCTCTTGGTAATCATCAGGAAAAATAGATCCTGACGCCAGCGCATCATCTCCCAGGCACGTTCCCGCCAAGGGTCCGCATCCTCCAAAAAGAAGTCGGAGCTAAAACAGGTGTAAACGATGCTGCCCGGTGAAATCACATAGCTCCGATCCCGTTTTCGGCGCATAGGCAGGTCAAAGTCCTTGTTTAAAAAAATCTGCGCCGCATTTTTTCCATGTGCCTGATCAATCCGGTACACATAGCAATTCTGGCAGCCTTCGCTGTATTTTCGGCACCCATGCCACGGATTCCAGTTTGCCATCAAAATACTCCTTTTTAAAAGAACAGCAGTTTTCCCACAAGCAAAATTAAGATAGCCCAAATCAAAATAATCGGCAGCATATAGTACCAGTGCTTTTTCATGCCCTGCTGGTACATCTGCCTTGCCTGCTCCCTGCATCGCTCGAATGTTTCGTCTGGGATTAGCTTTAATGTCAGCGCAACCAGAAGGGGCAGCAAAATCAGGTCATCCAGATAGCCAATGACCGGAATAAAATCCGGAATTAGGTCAATGGGCGAAAGCGCATAAACGACCGCTGTTCCCGCTAGTATTTTAGCCAAAAATGGGGTATCCTTTTCCTTCATTGCAAGGCATAAAGCCGGGATATCTTCTGCAAGCTGTCTTAATTTTTCCTTTTGTTCCATCAAAAGCTCCCCTCCATCAGCGCAGAGAAAGGACCATGCAATCAGCATCGATCCATTTGTCATTGATCTTCAAAAATCCCGGGAAGGTTCCGTACTTTTGGAAACCAAATTTCTCATACAGATGGATGGCAGCTGCATTATCACTGCGGACTTCAAGCAAGATAAGTTCCACCTTCGCCTGATTTTTTGCAAAGTCGATCAACCGCTGCATCAGTATAGTTGCAATTCCCTGTCCCCACATGGATCTTTCCACCGATATTCCGATTTCCCCGCGGTGAGATAGCCGCGGCTTTTGAGAGGCTGCAAAGTTTGCTGTACCGACAATTTTTCCACCAGCTTTGGCAACCAGAAAAATTTCTTTCTGAGAATCATATAAGCCTTTGAGGAAGTCCGCTTCCTGCTCCACACTGGCTCCGACTCCTTCTGCACCATAGGTCAGGTTATCGGTCTGTGCTCCGATTATCTTTGTAAATTCCAGAAGCTCTGCCGCATCTTCCGGACGTGCCCGCTCAACGATAACATGATTGATGATAGCATGGTTTTGATTATCCATCCCTTTTTGTCGCCTCCCCGATGTTTTTTGTATCATATCACCCTTAAAAGCGGCTGTCAATCCTCCCGCATCTGACCTTTGATCCGTTCCAGCGCACTCTTTTCCAAACGTGACACCTGTGCTTGAGAAATACCGATCTCCTGTGCCACTTCGGTCTGGGTTCTTCCTGCCAAAAAGCGCAAGGTCAGAATCTTCTTTTCCCTCTCTCCCAGAGAGCGGATGGCATCGCGCAGACTGATTTCTTCCAGCCAATCCCTATCGTCATTGGAATCTCCCACCTGATCCATCACAAAAATGGTATCTCCCCCATCTGAATAGACTGGCTCATATAAAGAAACAGGGTCTACCACCGATTCCAGCGCCAGTACGACCTCTTCTTTTTTGCACTCAAGTTTTTTTGCAATCTCCTCGATGGTCGGTTCTCTGCCAAACTCGTGGATAAAGTTTTCCTTTGCCTGCATCGCCCGATAAGCCATATCCCGCATCGAACGACTGACGCGGATTGCATTGTTATCCCGCAAAAAGCGGCGGATTTCTCCCACAATCATCGGTACGCCATAGGTGGAAAACCGAACATCCAGCTCCGGATTAAAATTGTCGATTGCCTTCATCAGACCGATGCAACCGACCTGAAACAGGTCATCAGGATTTTCGCCGCGGTTGGAAAATTTCTGCACCACACTGAGCACCAGCCGCAGGTTGCCGGAAATCAATTCTTCCCTTGCCTGTTTGTCCCCCTGACGGCTTTTTTTGAGAAGTTCAATCTTTTCTTTTTCTTTCAAGACCGGCAGTTTTGAGGTATTGACGCCGCAGATTTCCACTTTATTGCAGTACACATATCCACTTCCCATCTATTTTTCTAAGACTAGTCTGGGAAGCTTTTTGTAGTTTATACCTGTAAAAAATTGGAGTGCATCGCTATCTATCCGTTCACATTTTATAAAATCATTACCTTCTTCTGTCCAGTATTTTACATAGAATTTCGTTGTATTTTGCTTCGTAAAGATTTATACTAGAATTATGAGCAATCAAACGTTTTATGCGTTTTTCAGAAACAGGAGGTAATGTTATGAAAATAGGAATGCTGACAAGCGGAGGCGACTGCCAGGGACTGAACTCTGCGCTGCGCGGTGTTGCCAAATCGCTTTATTTCCGCTTTGGAAAAGATGTTGAAATCTATGGCATTCGCGATGGTTATCGCGGTCTGATCGAGGGTGACCTGAAAAAAATGTCCCCTTCCGATTTTTCTGGAATCCTGACACTGGGCGGAACCATCTTGGGAACTTCCCGTCAGTCCTTTAAAACAATGTGCACCCCAATGGAAGAATATAATGGTAAAACCAAGCTGGACAAAATGCTGGAAACCTATAAAAAGTACAAGCTGGATGCGTTGGTTATTCTGGGTGGAAACGGCACCCACAAAACAGCCAATCTCCTTGCACAAAACGGAGTCAACGTTGTCAGCCTTCCAAAAACCATCGACAACGACCTGTGGGGAACTGACATGACCTTTGGCTTCCAGAGCGCTGTTGATATTGCAACCAATGTCATCGACTGTATCCATTCCACCGCATCCTCTCATGGTCGTGTCTTTATCGTTGAGGTAATGGGTCACAAGGTTGGCTGGCTGACCCTTTATGCCGGCATCTCCGGCGGTGCGGATGTAATATTGATTCCTGAGATTCCATACGATGTAGATAAGGTCTGTGATGTTTTGAAGGCACGTAAGAAAAACGGAAAGCCGTTCTCCATCCTTGCTGTTGCAGAAGGAGCACTTTCGAAGGAAGAGGCAAAACTTTCCAAGAAAGAGTTTAAAGCTGCCCGCGCCAGCATGAAAGAGCCTTCCATCTCCTACCGCTTAGCTAACGAAATTGCTGAGCGCACCGGACAGGAAATCCGCGTCACCCTTCCAGGACATTTCCAGCGCGGCGGCTCTCCATGTGCTTATGACCGCATGCTGACCACCCGCTTTGGAACTGCTGCCGCTGACCTGATTGCAAACAAACAGTTTGGTTACATGGTTGCATTGCGCGACAACAAGGTAGTTCCAGTACCGCTGAGTGAGGTTGCCGGCAAGCTCAAGACTGTTTCCCCTGACTGCGAAGAGGTTTTGTCCGCAAAAGCAATGGGAATTTCGATGGGCATCTAATCATCCCATTATGGCAGAGCATGATTTTACATGCTCTGCTTTTCTTTTTCCTCTTGACAAATACAGCTTTTTTATTTAAAATGAACATTGTTCAGATTGGAGGAATCAGGATGAATACCGTTGTCACATCCAAAGAAATCATTTTGGAGGCAAGCAAAAAGCTCATTCGGGAAGAAGGATTAAATTCGATCAATATTCGCTCGGTTGCTTCTGCCTGTGGGGTATCGGTGGGCTCGATCTACAACTATTTTGATTCCAAATCAGAACTGGTCGCCGCTACGGTCGAAAGTATCTGGAGCGAGATTTTCCACAATTCCGGTCGGCCGTTCGTGTGCTGCTCTTTTGTGGAATATATCGAGTGGCTGTTCGAAAATCTCAAAAAGGGCTATCAAAAGTATCCTGGATTTTTTGCGCTGCATTCGATGAACTTTTCTCAGGAAGAAAAGCCAAGAGGTCAGCAGCTGATGCAAAATTCCTGGCAGGCAATCCTGCAAAATATGCTGCTTGTTCTGCAAAAGGATGTTCTGGTAAAACCAGATGCCTTTGATATAAGCTTTTCTCCCGAGAAGTTTGTGGATTTCATTTTTTCTCATTTAATTGCTGCACTAGTGCGCGGTGATTTTGACAGTTCCACCCTTGTGGAGATGATTCGACGCAGCATTTATCTTTCCTAAAAATCATCCCGAAAATGGGATGATTTTTCTAGAACTTAAAATGAACAATGTTCAGAAAAGGAGTGATTTCATGAAAGTATCCAAAAGGGTTTTGCTGTTCCTAGCAGGAATCGTCTGGACAGCGGCTGGATTTAACGTGCTTCGAATTGGGGTACTTGCCTATCCGCCCTATCTGTCGATACTCAATTTTCTGTTATCTCTGGTAGTGTTTGCACTTTTTTGGCAGTTTGTCTTTGGAAAGCTGGTCAAAAAACACACAGCCAGAATCCTCAGTTATCCTGACATTCCCCACTTTTTCCTAAAATTCTTTGACCGAAAAGCCTTCTTTATCATGGCTTTTATGATTGGCGGTGGGATTGCCCTTCGTCTGTCCGGCATTGCTCCGGAACAGTTTATCGCTGTCTTTTATTCTGGTCTTGGGTCGTCCCTGTTTCTGGCAGGTATTTTGTTTTGGTTTAACTGTCAAAACTACCATACTCTCCTGAAAGCACAACAGGAAAAATCCAACTCTTAAATCAGAAAGGATGAATTTTATGCAGGCAATTGCAGAAACCGTATTTGACATTATCTATTTGACTCTGGTCATCACTGTTGGTATCCAGATGATTTTAAAAAGTCATGGAAACAAACAGTATAAATTGTTCGGCATCATGGCAGTAACTTTGGGAGCTGGTGACGCCTTCCACCTGATTCCGCGTGCACTGGCACTTTGCACCACCGGTCTGGATTCCTTTACTGCGGCTTTGGGAATCGGAAAATGGATCACCTCCATCACTATGACCATCTTTTATGTCCTGCTGTATTATGTATGGCGAATTCGATATAAGATTCAGGGCAACAACACTATCACCTGGATTGTTTACCTGCTTGCTGCTGCAAGAATCGTGCTGTGCATGTTCCCACAAAATGCATGGACACAGGCAGACGCTCCGCTTTCCTGGGGCATTTATCGCAATATTCCGTTTGCCCTGTTGGGACTGCTCATCATCATTTTGTTTTACCGAAGCGCAAAGCAGAGCAAAGACCGCGCTTTTGCCTGGATGTGGCTTTCCATTGTACTCAGTTTTGGATTCTACATCCCTGTGGTACTCTGGGCAGACAGCATCCCATTAATTGGTATGCTGATGATTCCAAAAACCTGTGCCTATGTCTGGGCTGTTTTGATGGGATATTTCGATATGCGCCGTCGTAATCGAAAAGTCACCTCCCTCTAATCTCAAAATCCTGTTAAAATTCCATACAACTGCAACAATAGGAAGACTTGTCTGTTCAAGTCTTCCTATTGTTTTACAGCACTTTTTCCATCAGTGCAACAGTATAGTCACCCTGATCTTTTTCTTCTCCGGTTAAAACAAATCCATTCTTTTTCCAGAAATGCTCGCTCTGCGGATTGGTTTTGACATAGGCAAGTCTTGCTGTCGAGAAGCCTTCCTGTTTGAGGTGTTTGAGCAGCTGACAGATGATTTTGCTTCCTGTCTGCTTTCCCTGCTCCTCCTTTGCAACCATGAACAGACCAATAAACGCTGTATGTGCGTTGGGATAGGCAGCAATCAAGTCCAGCACCGCAATCAATTTTTCTTTTTCCCAGAAACCAACAAAAAACTTATCCTGTTTTTGCTTTCCCGGGGGAAGAACGATCAGATCCTCCTCGGTGTTTTCCAGTGTCGGCTGTGTCTTCATATGTTCAAAATACAATGGATTTCCCTGATAAAGCTGATAGATTTTAGGAACATCCTTCTTACTTAATAAGCTGACCCGATAATCAGAAGACAGGTGTTCTACTTGCACACAAAACCCTCCCTTTTTTCTTTATTATCATGATAGGGATTTTAAACCGTACTGTCAATCCGCCTTTATAAAAACAATTGCCTTTTATGCGCGTACAGTGTTATAATTTTTAAAAAAGCAAAGGAGATTTTTTATGAAAGACCTTGATTCTCTCGACCTGTTTTCCTATCAATGCGGCGTTATTGATGCCTTTAACGAAGTGGTAAAAGCCGGCGTAAAGCGGATTGCTCTAAGTCATCCTGTCAGTACACGAGAAGAGGCTTTGGGCCTTGTTCCATTTTCCGAAAAAATCTGCGCACAATACGGAAACCATTTTTACTTTGATGAAAGCCCGCTGCTCACCGACCTGTTTCCAATTTCCCTCAATAAAGGAAAATTCAATATCATCTATTACCGGAAAGAGGAAGATATTCAGCTTTATCTTTCGCTGAAAGAAAAGAAAAAGCAGCTCATCGAATCCGGCAATTATCATGGACAGGCACGAAAGGAAATCGCCGTGACATTCGGACAGCTCCTCTCCTATTCTGACGAAGCGATCGAACGCTATCTTGCCGAAAACAAAGAAAAGGAAATTGTATGATCTTTTCCCTTTTCAAACAGATTTCTCAATTTTTACTTGTCTTTTTGTGTGATTTTGCGCTTGTCTTTTTTCCAAAAATCCGATATGATAAGGTCAGGGACAAAATGTATCCCTTTTTGACACTGACGATCTAAAAGGAGGTTTGATGATGGATATCGTTCTGACACGAATTTTGGAATGTATGGGAAATAAGTACGGCTCCGGCAAAGATCTTGCCGATTTTCTTGGGATTTCCGGTAACGTCATCACCAACTGGAAGAATGGTTCTAACCATTCCTATTTAAAGCACTTAAAAAAAATCGCTGAATTTTACAATGTTTCGGAGGATTATCTTCTTGGAAAAACCGACCGCAAACACCGTCTGCCGGCACCGGAAGATATCGAGGATTTTCTCTCTGATCCGGATCTTGTCATGTTTGCGCGCCACACCCAGAAAATACCGGAGGAGGACCGCAAACGCATCTTAAAAAATTTCAGCGACACCATCGACATCTATCTCAAAGCAATGGGAATTGAAAACAGCGATTCCTCCAAGTAACGTTTGTTTTGCAAAATCACACAAAAACTTTTGATTGAGAATTGAGAAAGCAAGGGATTTTTTTGCTAAATTTTGCCCGCCCCCAGCAGCTTGCCATCAAGCTTCTGCTGCGCCAGAACATCACTTCCATTCGGACGGACCCGTTCCATCTTAATTGCAACGGCACCATTCTAGTCGATTCTATCCAGCACTATGCCAGCTGCGTTGGATTGTCGCCGGAAGATTTCATGTCGGAATCCGCCAAGGACTGCGTTGTTCTGCAAAAAGGGCCGCTCTATCTCATCCTTTACAACAATTTTATCCTTTGCTCTGCCCGAAAGCGATGGTCGGTCGCCCATGAAATCGGACATATCTGCTGTCGACATACCAGCGATGGACCTGCAGAAGAAGCGCAGGCAAACGCCTTTGCTGCCAGTCTCCTGGTTCCTTCGATCGTAGCGGAGGAACTGGTGCGCCGCAAGGTCGTGCGTTCTCCAAAAGATCTGTGTGGGATATTCGGAGTTTCGGTTCAGGCAGCAGAGCTTCGCTATCAGGAACTGTTTTGTCATCCCAAAACAGCACTGGAACAGGAGCTGCTTGAGCGCTATCTTCCAGTAATTGAGGAAGAAATTCATGGCCCCATGATCTCGATTCCTCACCGTCCCACCTTTGAGCATGCCCCCGTTATTTTATAGGCAACAAAAATCCCGAAAGCAGGAAAAACTGCTCTCGGGATTTTTTTACAGAATAATGCAGATCAGCCCATTGCATCCTTCGTTGATAATGCGTTCGATGGTCTCCTGCATCCGGATTCTTGCATCGGCGGGCATACGGTAAAGCTTGTTGTGCAAACCTTCGTTAACCAGCTCATGCAGCGATTTTCCGAAAATATTGCTGCCCCAGATCTTCTGCGGGTCATCCTCGAACTCCTGAAGCAGGCTCATAACCAGCTCCTCCGACTGTTTTTCGCTTCCCACAATCGGGCTTACCTCTGTGGTGATGTCCGCGCGCATCATATGGATGGACGGTGCAGAGGCTTTCAGCCTTACGCCATATCTTCCGCCCTGTTTTACAATCTGAGGCTCTTCCAGGCTCAACTCTTCCAGCGAAGGCATCACGATACCATATCCGGTCGCTGCGACCTCCTCCAAAGCGCCTTTGACCTTATCATATTCCTTTTTGATGCGGGCAAGGTTACACAGACAAGGCAAAAGACCTTCTTCTCCGCCGATTTCCAGTCCGGTAGCTTCCCCAAGGATATCGTAAAAGAGATTTGGCTGAACGGTAATGGAAAGCATGACCTTTCCATGCCCTAAATCCATTCCGGTTACCTGCGCCTGTGAAATATACTCGCAGTTTTTGATCTCTCCCAGCTTCTCCGTTACATGATTGATTCGGTGAATCTCACCGCAGGAATCACAGATTGCCTGATACAGCGCATCTTTAAGCCAATGTCCCTGTGCAAGTGAAAGAATCCAGCGTGGAATGTTCACCTTGATTTCCTTGATTGGGAATTCCATCAGCACACTGGATAGAATGTGGCGAATATCCGTTTCGGTCAGGTCCAGGCAGTTCACCGCAAGAACTGGAACGCCATATTTTTCCTGCATCTGTTCTGCTAATTCTCTAGATTGGGCGGTGTTTGGATGTGCACAGTTAAGCAATACTGCAAATGGTTTTTCCAGCTCCTGAAGTTCCCGGATTACTCTTTCTTCTGCTTCCTCATACTCTTCCCTTGGGATGTCGCTGATTGAGCCATCCGAAGTGACCACCAGTCCAATGGTGGAATGTTCCTGGATGACCTTCTGTGTCCCGATTTCGGCTGCCATGTTAAATGGAATTTCCTGATCAAACCACGGCGTCATGACCATGCGCGGCTGTTCATTTTCCACATAGCCCAGCGAACTTGGAACAATATATCCCACACAGTCTATCATGCGGATATTGAGCTTTGCATTGTTGTCCAACGTAATCCGAACTGCTTCCTCCGGGATAAATTTAGGCTCCGTGGTCATGATGGTCTTTCCTGCTGCGGACTGTGGAAGCTCATCGATTGCTCTTTCCCGGAAAAACTCACTTTCAATATTTGGGATTACGAGATTTTCCATGAATTTTTTGATAAAGGTTGATTTTCCAGTCCGTACCGGTCCGACCACTCCGATATAAATATCACCGCCCGTTCGGTTGGCGATGTCACTGTAAATATTGCGGCTATCCATCTGCTATCTCTCCTCCTTTTATTCTCTTCACCGATTGGTTTCGGCTCTTTTTAGTGGGACAAAATTGGAATCAAAAGCATCTCCCGTTTTGAAATACTTCCACTTTCACCCAGTTCCACCTGACTGTTTGACTCCATTACCGACTGCATCGCAGTATGATAGCGTTTGGCAATCTCCCACAGATTTTCTCCTGCATCCGCATAATAGATAGTGAGGGAACAGTCATCCTCCCGTTCAACAGGCTTTGTCTGGTCCACCTCAATATCACCCATCACGCAGCATCGTTTTAATCCTGCAAGACAGCCATGCACCATAACCTCGCAGCGCACCTGAAGATTTTCTCCATTCCGGTTGTAGTCAAAACTCTGTACCGATACCTGCGGGAAGAAAATCAGCTTCATCTGCTCCTGCAGATCATGCAGTGGAATCTTGATCTCCATATCTTCGGTTTTATCATAAAACTGGACTGCTCCCTCCTGATCCAGCGCCAGCAGACACAGATTCAGTTTCACCGCAACAACCACCGTTTTTTCCTGTGTTTCGTCGCTTTCTTCCTGTCGAATCGATGTTCCTTCCACACTTCCCCAGCCGCTGATGATGTTCTCAATACCATCCGGCAGCTCGATTTCTCCCTTATACATCGATCTTTGTTCTACTGCATCCAGCATGCTCAAGAAGCTGGCTGCCTGTGTTTTTCCTTCACAGGCATATCTGGTGGAATAGCAGTCATCTGCAAGACATACCTGTGTCTTTCTGCAAACCTGAGCACTCATGACCACCTGTGCTCTCAGCTGGAATAACGTATTTTCTCCATCCTGGTCTGCGATTGGAGAGAGCTCATACTCACAAACCGAATATCCTGCCAGACAGTTGCAGCTGTCATCCGCTCCGGGCGCATCGATTACTCCGCTGATGGGGAGACTGTACTCCATCTGTTCCACATTGTTTCTGCCGTTTTCTGACTGGTTTGGTGTGTACAGAATCTGGATATTCAGCTGACCCTTGGTGATGATCTTTCCTGAAATCAGTTTACAGTCGTTCATCACCGCGTAGACACGCGAGGAAATCAGGTTTCTGACCGAAGGTTTTCCACTTGCAAGTTCCAGTTCCTCGTTAACCTCCATGATATCCCTGCTCTGGGTAACAAAGCTGTTTTGTTCCAATGTTTTTTTGCGCAGCTGGATTCCCATTGGATTTTCTGTATCATCCACTGCATCGGTAACCGCCTGCATCTGCATACAGCTCACTGCACAGATCTTATAGCTCAGTGATGCCCGCAGTTCCATTCTGCGCTTGCTGACAGCACGGCAGTTGCAGTAGCAAGAATCCTTCATCAAAAAGACAAGCACCTGATCTGCCTCCTGCTTTAAATCCAGCTTTTTGGTATAGGGAATCTTATAGTCGATGCTTCGCATCCGCAGTTCCCCGCCGGACGATGTGCCGGAGCCGTCTTCTCCCAGATACAGAATATGAACACTGCACACTCCTTCCAGACAAAGCTGTCTTCCCTGTGTATGAGTTGATTTTACGCAGGAATCCAAAGAACATTTGAGAATTTTCACAATATCAGGGCAATAATCCGGCAACATAATGTCAGCTTCTAGCGGTACCTCTGCCATCGAATCGAACACCGTTTCATTTACGCCGACTGCCTGCCTCGTTGCATTACATTCCATAATCATAACCTCTCTTTCTTTTTGTGTGCACCTTTTTCTCTACCCAATGTTATGAATGTTTTGTCCCTAATATGCAGACGATTGCAAGCTTTCCCCTGATATGTTATACTTATTTTCAAATACTGAAAGTGAGGAATTCCCATGAAAAACCCTAAAATCATGATTGACTGCGCTCTTGGAACGCTGACAGCCTTTTTTGCTTTCCCCATCATTATGCTGGCCGTTCCATCCGTTACCTTTTTATCTTTGACCCTGCTCTTTATCTTTCCGGTACTGAGTTTTATCTGCGGCATTCTCTGCGGCAAAGAAAACGGTTTCCAGATTTATTATCCGCTTTTGGTCGGCATCTTTTTTCTGCCAACCGTCTTTTTATTCTACGATACCAGTGTCTGGCCAATGATGATGTTTTATATGGTAATCGCTCTGGCAGGCGTTGCAATTGGTCATTTTATCAATGTCCGCTCGTCTGGCAAGCGTCCAAATGGAAGATTAAAATAAAAAAAGCCTGATAAGAGATCAAAAAGATTTCTTATCAGGCTTTTTTTATTTTTTAAAGAAATTACTCTGAAGCGCTTGATTTTTGATGATTGACAGACATCTTCACTACTGATATTCGGACACACGTGTCGTCAAAGTGTCGTCAAAAGTTTTTCTATATTTAAAAATAAAACCCCAGCAAACCGCATGATTAAGCGATTTATTGAGGTTTCAGATTTGGCTGGGCTGGCGGGATTCGGACCTGAGAAAGAATCATTTTAACAAAGTTGTTCTTTGTTTTTATGGCGTGTTTATGCCGTTTTCTGGTGTTTATATGTTTTGTAAAAGAAATAGTATTATCCTTAACACGAAAAAAACAAGGTCAAAAGCAAGGTCAAAGCTCAAAAACACCAACACAAATTTTCCTATATCGAATTACCAGTTAATCTCTTAAATCAATGGAATCAAAAGCTACTTTTTCTCTTTCAGGGAGTAATGATCTAACATAATCCCTTTTTCCCCACCATTCATTGACAATATAGTCTTGACCTTTTATTGGTAATCTGTACTGATCCAATAACGGATCAATAAGATCTTGATTAACTGGGTCCAATATTGTAATTGCAAGTAATGCTGGTATGATATGATCACTGAACTGTACAGAACCTGGTTTAACAGAAAAGGTGAGTCGATATTGCTTTTTGTTTGGATTTGGAATCAACTCAAATCCCTCCGGAAGACATTCTCCATGAGCATGACAACAACGATGTACTTTATATATGATATCTGCAAAATCAACAACTTGACTTATCTTGTCTGAATCAGATTTTTTAAAAAGCCAGCGCGAACGTGTAAAATCAGCACCAAACACCTGTGGAAAACCATCTATCTTAAAACCCGAAAAAAGAATTTCTTCTAAAATGTCATAATTGGATTTAATAAATTCTGTGAATCGTTTTCTATTATCATTTCTAAGGTGTGGATAAGTTTTTCTTGCTGTTCCGTCTATGGAAATACAAGTAAATAGCATTGCGCATTCTAAATCACCTTTTGCAAATTCTTCTAACGCCTTTCTTACCGACTTTTCAATTTTCATGAAGCATCTTATCCCCTTTCAAAAATATATTTAATCAATGTATATGTATACTCACTATCGACTGTATCATTGGAAAATTCAATACTTCAAGTTGAAAAGATAAATTATATTTGCTAAATTCTGAAGTTAAAAAATTATACAATGTTGTTTCATTTTGCACTATTTCTTTCGGAAATGCATTATATACGAAGTCTTACTTGCATAACTCGATCAGCAATTCGATTGAGCATTTGAGTTCTTCTTGTGTGTAACTTTTAGCTGGATTAGGATGATCAATCAAATTGCGTATATATGTAGGCAGTGTTTTGTAGTGCGTTGTGTGAGACTGCTGATTTGTAAAGGAATCTGTTTTCATATGCAAGTTAGGATTAAAAAATGAGGTTTGAGCATATATGTAGTCGTCACAGCTTTTTACAGTAAGATTACCCGTTTTATTCTGTAAATACCCATATAGTTCAATGTGATAGTCTGTTGAAAGGATTCCAAAAGCTAGATAATTTGTTTCAGCGGACGTAATGGTTGGCAAAATTGTGGGTGCAGTGATTCTTTTTGAACGAATTTTCCCATTATCATCGTTGAGTACAATAATTAAAACATTATCTCTATCTTCTAATGCTGAACGCAGCACATATTCAGAGTGTGTCGCAATAATCATTTGTGTATCTTGTGTTCCATTTTTATTAAAAAGGTTACGGTAATATCCTAACACTTTCTGCTGCCATTTTGGATGCATGCTCAGTTCTGGTTCATCAATTAAAGCAATACCACCTGATATGCTATTTATGTTTTTTAGTAAGTGCGCTCCTCGAAATACGATTTGTTTCTCTCCAGTACTCAAGCTATCGACAGAAATTTCTTTTCCGTGTTTTTCGAAGAGAATTTTGATCTCTTCAGGATTGGTATTGTCTACCCCTTTAAACTTTACTGCTCCGAAGAATTCATTAAATGCCTTTTCGAATCTATACATCTTTGATGTCTGTTTAAACGTAGTGAAAGGAGTTTGCATACCAGCTTTGGTTATTCTCATCCACTCAGAATTATCTTGGGCGTCAACATCAACTATTAATTGCTTGACCGATGTAAAATCATCGTTTGAATCATTTTCATATTTTTCAGAATCCAACTGCTTAGTTGTTGTGGATTTCACCTTTTGCGTATTAAATCCTGACCTAGCTTTTGAATATGAAACGCCATAGTGCCGTAAATCCGACTGGTCAGAATCTATTGTGTTTCGATTAGCATTTTGATTAGAAATAATTCTTTTGGTGGTTCCATCAGATTCATTTTTACGAGAATGAAATCCATATTGTGGATCAGCATCCGGGATTTGTGTAATAGTATATGGTATACCATCAGCCACATAGTTGATATACTCAAATGGTTCTATCGAACCAAGGTTAAGAAAAGTTGATAATGTTTCAAGTACAGTTGTTTTTCCTGTACCATTTTCTCCTGCTAGCACAATGGTATTATAAATGGAGCCATCCGGCTTAGTAAAATCAAGCTCCAAATCTCCTAAAACATCGTGATTATTCCATTTAATCTTCCTAATCATCTTCTTGCTCCTTATATATCAATTTTAATATAAGGGAATTTATGGGTCAGTGTACTATTTCGTTCAGGATTCTTACAAAACACTCATCGCTTTCAAACCGAACAAAATAAAAGCCCAAAATTCCCTGCTGCAAATACCATATTGATTCTACCCATTTCTATTCTACCACAATCTTCTTGTACACATCTATCACAATATTATTAATTTCATCAATTACCTATCGAAATTTCTAGCATTTAATTTTAAAATCGTTGAGGTTAATTTTTCTAAGGCATGCTGTTCATAAAATATGTTCGGATTTTCTGCAGTTTTCCACCAAAATTCGATTTGTGCATATAACTTCACATTGAGCTGTACCCTCCCCTTATCATACTTTATAAACGCAAAAACGCCCTACCTATCTTATCGTAATTTTTCTATCCCTGTTTCTTTCTTTGTTACCAACTTTTTTCCAATCTGACGCAATCTGATTTTCCTTCCATTTTATTCCACTCATTTACCCTATCAATAAATGCTTTCGGATTAGGCGATTTATAAAGAACAGTATCTTTGCACCCAAAATGGTTTAAGGACGTTCCTAAACACCATACACCTTTTTCTGTTATAACAAACCGATCATGCAATAATCTTGTTTTATTTTTTCTATCATAAAGAATATATAATTTTGCAGATGTACACTCTCTATTTTTCACCATTTGATCAACAACTTCTTTAATAGCATTAAGATCCTCTTTCTTAGATTTAGCTGTATACAAGTTGAGATTATTACACCTTATCCAACCACTGACTTTATTTTCTAGAGCTTCTTTATCTAGATAAGGATCACAAATCGTAATATCCAACCCGCATTCTGATAAAATTTCACCAATCATGTCTCGGGCTTCATCTGTTTCACCTGCTTTAAAGTAACAAAATTCGCGATTCTTTTTCAAATATTCATATACTCTCTTATCCTCAGCAGCTTTTAAAATATTGGTTGTATTTCCTTGACGCAACATATAAACATGCTGAGGCCAAACAGCTATCTGTTTTTCATTAGGTAATTCACGTGACCAATATGTCGTATAAATCTTTCCCATCATAAACACAATCGGGATTGTTTCAAGAAGATTTCCATTTTTATCCCACAAATAAAGAATATTGTCTGTGGATTGAGTATCTGCAGATACATTAAAAACCTTTGTTGTAATTTCTTTGATACCTGAACAAGAAATTCCAAAAGTATGCAATTCCTGTATAGAACATTTTAATCCATCAGGTATATCTTCTTTATATGGGAAGAGAGTAATTTGATATGATTCCTTATCATCCGAAATCTTTACTTCCAACTTTTCTAAGATAGGATTTCTCATATAAAATATACTACTTCCCCAGAATTCAAAGTATTTTTCGAGATCAATTTTAAGGATGTCACTTACAAATCGATTAATTTCTCTCTGTTCATCTTCAGAGAAACTTTTTATGGTTTCTCCTTGAATATCCAAATATGCACATGCACGAAAGCAAGTCAAGCTATTAGGTAATACTTCTGACAATCTAATTTTTTCCCAATTAGGGGTAACTTTTCCTTTCGGTAAAACAACTGCAAATCCTCTTTGAGGCTCCCTTTTTATTTCACTGCAAGCAATAATATCCCCTATACCATTTTGAATGTGGGACCAATTACTATCTTTTAACCCTATCAATGCTTCTTCCACTGTACAAAGAAACTTATTGGTAAACACCGTTATTCTATCAGAAACAATCTTTTGATTATAATCTGAACCACCATGATGTTCTGCTAACGTAGATGGCATATCTTTAGGAATTAACTCTGTTGTTGCTAAAATCAATCTGCTTTCATTATTTAAATTATCTTTTGTCCAAAACACTGTCACTTCAGCAGATTTATAGTCTTTATATATTTCTTCCATAAAATCACCCCTCCATACTTTAATTCTATTATATCAGAACAGGAAAGTAGATGCAGCATAAACTTTTAAACATTTGATATAACAAACAAAGTATTTTAACTTATGATGCTTTTCATAAAACAAGTTGGCAAGGGTGTATTATCTCTTCACTTACCACCAATAAGTAACTCTTATATCCCATAAAAATAGCCCCACCGATATCTGAAAAATCAGATCGATGGGGCTTTCTCTTTTCTCTATTCTTTCTCTTCCATTTCTGTCGCCTTGTCCCTGACCGGCAGCTCTCGCAGGTCCTCCATCAACTTGGTAACAGTGCCATTGCCACCGAGATTGTGATACTCGGTGTACATCTTTTCGGCAGCTTCCAATCCATGCAGCGTAATCCAGCCGCGCTCGATATAGTGGTAGTACGCTTGAACCACCCTATCTCGGAGCAGAGCCTGGATTCCCAGCTCAATCGCCTGCTGGCGGAGATCCTCCCGCTTCTGGCGTTGCCACATCAGCTTGACAATAAAGCCAAGCCCGGCCAGGAACCCAGAAAACAAAGCTTCCAGCCAGTACTTCGCAATCCATTCAACCATCCTCTCACCTGCTTATTGCTTAAAATAATCTTTGATGGCTTCGACTACTGCCTGCGCCACGCCTTCCGCTTTTGGAACAAACAGGTGCAGCATCGGAGAACTGTCCTGATAAAACCACGGAATATCCCTAACTTTATCAAGAGGAATCTTGACCGCACCAAGCAGATCAGGTTCGATTCCAATCATTCTGAAATGATGCTTATAGAAACTCTGTGCCTTACGGCTTTCTGTGTCGTCTCGATTGATTTCTTTCCCCAAACGTTCTTTACTGAGTCCATGAATCTTCGTTGTTTTTACCTTACACTGTTTTGATTCCTCAATAAACAGGGTATAGTTTGGCTCAATTTCCGAAAGTTTGTAATAAGAAGCATAAGAAGAAGGAACTTCAAGAGAAAACACGTTCTTGAAATTTGATGCTTTGAGCGCTGCTACAATATCCTTTGCGGTCTGATTATCGCCAACGATCATTACTTTTTTATTGCCGTAAAATGCGTTTAATACTGCCATGTTATGTACCTCCAATTAAGATTGTACTGACTGAGTGGAGCTAACTTGATGTTTCTTATCCAGTCCCAGATCTTTCCAAGCGTTTTCAATTGCTACCCTAACTGTATCCATGTCAATCTTAATGCCATGTGCTTTGCACTGGGCCTCGATGTATTTGCTCACCCATTCGAGCTTTTCTTCTCCTTTGCCCTGCGCATTGAAGATGATCTCTGCTGCCTTTACGCCTGCGAGAGCATAGTTTTTGATTGTTTCCCACTGGGAATTGGTCAGCTTTGACTTGATAAGCGGAAAGACCACACTGGTGATGAAGATACTCAGCACACCGATGAGCGCCACTACCAATTCTGTCACGTCGATACTTGTCAGAAGATTTACAATGATGTTCATGCTGTTTCCTCCTTATACGTTGTGAGTTCCTTCAACGCCCCTGTTTTCTCTTGCGATAGTTCTTTTTCTCAACCAAAGCAGAGCTTCTTCCAGAGAGGTAATAGCAAGGGCATTTTCTCTGCATCTAAATTCGGACTGCTGAAAATGTTCAAGGCGGCAAATAACCATATTGATTAAATCCTCGTTGCACACACCATTTACTCCGTATTCCTGAATCGGTCCTTCCTGAAAGTGAATATCCGCAAGCGGTTCTCCTGAATCTGCTTTGACAACAGAAAATCGATGTGGGGCATTATAAGAGAACTCCTCCTCCTGCAGAACTTTGGTATATTTGCTTGTCAACAAGTCCATTTTTAATTCTTTCATGATGTTTCCTCCTTACAGAGTAATTTTCTTGTTTTCCCACTTTTTATAAGCATCCAGATAGAGCTCTTTTTTGTCTCCGTTGTATGTAATTTCATAATACATACCATCAGAAACGGTGGTGCTTACCAGAGCTTTAAAGTTCTGCAATGTTTTGCTGAACCAGACAATGTAAACATTATCTTCAGTAAGTTGCATATTGTCTGTTTTGTCCACTCTGGAATTAAAGTAGTCTACAACTACCTTTTTACAAAGATTCATCATATCATTGTTAGACATAAAAGATCATCCTTTCTTATGCTTTGATTAGATTTTTGACATTGATGGCGGTAGTGACAGCGCCACCTTTTCCGATGACTGCACGTTCACCTTTCAGTTCCATCAGATCAAAGGTATCGTTGTACACCCAGCTCGCCAGCTTACCGCCGTTCCATGGAGTTGCACCATGTTTTACTTTTACCCGGTCGCCTACTTTAAGAGCAGAGCTGCCGGAGGATGGTTTTTCCGTCGTAGAGCTGCCATAATTGATGAACGGACATTCAAACCATGCTGTCCACCGAGTAGCACCGCTTCCGGAAAGAGGAGTTCTGACTGCTCCCCTGCCGCCGGCACACTCAATCACCCAGCCGTCTCCGATATACACACCGACATGACCCTGCATATAAACACAGATTCCGGCGCGGTCCGGAATGGTTCCGATCGGGCCTTTTACCTTGGCTGCGTTGTACATCATACCGGTATTGTAGTCGAGATCTGAGCGGTAAACCGGCTTGTCCATTGCATCGTTCCACATACAGTAGCCTTTGATCAGACCCACACAATCGCAGGCAGTCTGTCCAAGATGTTTTCGATGAATGGCTTTGTTTGCTCCGCCGTTATAAGTCGGGTACTGTTTCGCTTTACTTTCCAGCAGGCTTTCGGTCAGCACGTTTCCAAAGGTTCCCCACACATACCACCATTTTTCATTGAGTGCTTTCTGAGTATGCTGCACCAGCCCTGCCGGTGTTTTTCCTGTTACGATTGGCATTGTTCATCATCCTTTCTTTCTATACTGTTTTGTCCGTCAAATCCTTTTTTCAACATGCCTGAGATTCTGTGCTGCTTGATAAGCTGATTGAGGCAGACTGCTGCCGCTGCCAGAACATACCCCTGCCCGATGCTGACTGCAACCAGAATTACCCACTGAATCCAGTTTGTCGGCTCACAGGATGCTACAGATACCAGAGCAGACAGAAGGATTCCAACTACACACAAGACGGTCGGAATCAGCGTGTCATCGATCCTGATTGAGCGTTTGATGATACTCCCTAACGCATACAGGCAGGGAACCAACCACACCGTTTCCGGCATGATGTACTCTTTGACCAGGGATGAAATCTGACTGATTGCTTCCACATTTTCCCTCCTTTCACTGTCTTTGAAGCTTGGAACAGCTTTGCTACGACAAACTTAATGTGATGGAACGTCTAGCCCATTGTCTGCACAGGCTTTAACCACCACTACCTTTCATATAAAGAGACAAAACAAAAGGAAAGTTGCACCTGAAAATACAACTTTCCTGCTATTTTTATAATTGTTCTTGTAAAAATCGTATCGCCAGAGTTTTAAAATCTTCTGGCTGTGCGGTTCGCGTTGATAGAGTAGTTGGAGTGACTGCCTGTATCATCTTCCCCGCTACCTGCTGCAGCAGCTTTATCTCTTGGCTTTGCAACTGGATAAATTCCTGTGGGGAATATTGCGTTTCGTCATACACCCAGAACTCACCCTCTCTGCGGATGTTTTCTCTAACATACACTGTAGTAGGTGAGCTTTGTGTATCGATTTCAGGTGGTCGCTCCATCTGGCTGCCGTGTACGTCTGTGTATCGCTTCATAGGTTCCCCTCCTTATGGGTGACTAGAAAGACGTATGTACTCTTCTTCTGTAACAGCTTTTTTTACAACCCCCATTGCACTACATCTTTTATCTCCACTATGGGCATAACAATATATATACCCTGTTCCAACCTGTACTTCTCCCCAAGAGCAATATCGGGTATTTTGGCTACCAGAAAATCCAATCGGCAATTTTGCAAATATTGAAACATCAATCTCTGAAATGTAGCCTCCCGGTGTATTGACCGAAGTATTTGTTGATAGACTTAATGGATATTCTTTTATGCTTGTATGCTTATCATAAGGCTTGTCATAATCGATATAATAATGCACATATGGAGTCTCAGAATAGTCTGTTTTTTTGTTAGTTACAAGCAGTCCTGCCAATAAATACGAATCACCCCACCAGTTTTTTAAATGAAAAATATTCATTGTTTTATTTGCTGCTTCTTTCATTCCAAAAAATTGTGAACTGACAGTATCCCCCATTTGATTTGGTGTACTTGGTCCGTATCCGAAAGATTCATTAAAATTTAAACTTTTAGACATCAAGATTAATAATGCAGAAATGTAATTTCTTTCAAAAAAAGAAGAAAAGCAATAGCTTTCTCCAATTTTTGTTTCTGGTTCTTGGAAATATCTGTCACCAGTAACATAATAAAGTGATGGGTTTAAATTATCTATCGAAGAAAACTTTCTGCTTGTATCTGAATGGCTTAAAAACATTCCTATATAGATTTTAGGGCATAGTGAGCCAGAGCCATTTCGAAAAGCATATGCATTAGATTTTCCGTTATAATTACTTTGTGAAACAACAATGTATAAAAAACCATTTTCTTCGTATTCGGCTAAATACCACAACGGAAACTCTACCATCGCATTGGCGGGATAATTGATGTCTGAAATATTTGACGGTGTCCCATCTTCTTTTTTGCTGTAATCGTTTGGGTTTAAGTAATAGTCAACCGTACCATCGTATCTCAACATACATGGCTTGCAGTCCTTCACAAATCCAACATCTGCCCAGTCACCGTAATAAAACTCTCCGGTTTCTAAGTTTACCCTTGCGGGTTTCTTCCCCACAGCATCCAATATGTACTCGATCGATGTTTCTGGATCAGCATTATTCAAGTCAATTTTGACACCGTATTGATATCGTCTTTCCGGCATGAGAGAAAAGGTATTTTCCCTATTTGTATTGACTTTTCCATCGTCCGAATACGGAAATAACCCGTAATAATAGGTTTTGTTTGGTGTAAGCCCTTTATCGATAAACGGTGTGCTTTTGTACGCATTCCTGATTTGGCTGTTTAATAACTGTGTCCCATCAGTCTCATTTTTAGGAAAATCAATCTCGTTTCGGACAAGATAAGTTCCTACC
>UMBF01034394.1_pt1 | contig 22177 bp, 24 predicted proteins | sample 1963901 | NCBI WGS metagenome assembly UMBF01 (sample SAMEA4835935, study PRJEB28245) | human gut metagenome | biome: gut microbiome; material: fecal sample | place: Denmark | collected 2008 | reverse complement strand
CGCGGCAAGGGCCCGGTGCTGACCGCCATTTCGGTGGAGCCTGCCGAAAAGCCGCTGAATGAAGTCGTAACGTTCTCTTAACGTTCTGATCGATCTGTAAACAGGAGGTTCTGGCATGAAAACACTGTTCCGCATTCTGGGCACGGCCGCTGCCGTGGCCGTCACCGGTGCCGCCATCGTGGCGCTGGACAAGATCCTGAACCAGAAAGACCCGCTCCATGTGGAGGAGGTCGAGTTCCCCGAAGAAGCCGAGCAGGACGCCGCCGAGGCCGAAAAGACCGCCGAGGCCTACGCCGAAGCAGAGGCCAAAGCAGCGGACGATGCCGCAGAGCAGCCCGCCGCCCCGGCCGAAGCCGACGCCCCGGAAGCTCCTGCCGAGCCCGCCCCTGCACAGGAGCCGGCCACGCTGGAGGACACCAGCGAGGAAAAGCCGGTGTATGACCCCGAGGCCCCGAACCCCAACCCCGTGGAGGCCGGCCCCGCCGTCGCCCCCAAGGACGAGAACGGCAAGTTCGACGCCACCAAGATCGCCGACGCCAGCGATTTTGGCGACTGGGAAGAGCAGGGCTGCAAGGGCTGATCTCCCGTAACAGCAAAGAGGACGATGCATAACGCATCGTCCTCTTTTTTCATTCGCCTCTTGCCAGCTGCTGCAGCTTTGGCTTGTCCAGCACCTGCACGCCGCCGCGGTACAGCCGCACCCAGCCCTCCTGCGCGAAGTATTTGAGCATCCGGCTCACCACCTCGCGGGCAGAGCCCATGTACTTTGCCATCTGGTCGTGGGTCATGCGCACCTCGTCGCCGCCGGTCTTGGCCAGCTCGTCGGTGAGAAAGATGGCCAGCCGCCGGTCGGCGCTCATGAACAGGATCTGCTGCATCGTCCACATGGTGTCGGAAAAGCGCTCTGCCGTGAGCTGGTAGGCGTAGCAGCGCACATAGACATTCTGCTGCATCAGACGGCGGAAGATGCCCGCGCTGATGCACAGTGCCTCGGTGTCCTCCTCAGCGTCGATGTACAGGTCCACATTCACCGAGTCCATCACGCAGGACGCCGACAGGATGCACACCTCCCCGCCGAACAGGCGGTAGAGGGTCACGTCCCGGCCGTCCTCCGACAGCAGATAGGCCCGCAGCTGGCCGGTGCGCAGCAGCAGGATGCCCACACAGCTTTCCAGTGGGCTGTGCACCCGGGCCCCTTTGCGGTAGTGCACCGGGCGGGTATAGCGACAGAGCATCTCCTGTTCGTCGGCGGTCAGCTGCGCCCAGAAGGGGAACGCGCAGGCCAGACAATTGCGGTCTTCCGGGGTCTTTTGCATGGCACTCATCCTTTCCGCAGGGCCTTGGCGGCCTCCGTGCCGGCCTGTGCCCCCTCGTATACAGCCTTTGCCACCTGCAGCAGGCCGCCGGTGCAGTCCCCGGCAGCGTACAGGCCGGGCACGGTGGTCTGCATCTTCTCATCCACCACGATGCGGCTGCCCGCCACGGCGGCCCCGATCTTGCGGGCCAGCGCAGTGCTGCCCGCCACGCCCAGCGCCACGAACACACCGGACAGGGCAACCTTCTGCCCGTCGGACAGCTGCACCCCGGTGACCACCTGTTCGCCCAGAACAGCCTCCACCTTCTGCGGGTATACGGTCACCTCCGGCGGGAATTCTGCGGTCAGCGGCATGCCGTTGGTCAGCAGGCTGACGCTTTTCACCACCGGCAGCAGGGCCTGCACCTCGTGCAGGGCATAGGCTCCGCTGCCCAGCACGGCCACATCCTTGCCGCGGTAGAAAAAGGCGTCGCAGACGGCACACCAGCTCACGCCGTGGCCCTCCAGCCCGGCAAGGCCCGGAATGCGTGGCACCGCACGGGAGGCCCCCGTGGCCAGGATCACCGCGTCCGCCGGGTAATCTTTCCCTATGGTTTCTACCGTAAGTTTATCCGTATAGGTCAGCCCCACGGCTTCGGCGGTCACAAACCGCACCCCCAGGCGTTTGGCGTTCTCGATGCTGCGGCGCTCCAGCTCCGCACCGGAAACCGGCTGAGCAAGGCCGTAGTAGTTTTCGATCTTCTCGGCCCGGTCCAGCGCACCGGGGCCTTTGGTCAGCACGGTGGTGTCCACCCCCGCGCGGACCGCGTACAGTGCGGCAGACACGCCCGCCGGGCCGGAACCTACGATCACAATGTTGGACATGGTTGGTCCTCCTTTTCAGAGTCACGATTTAAAATGGCCTCCGCTTCGCTCTGGCCATGATCAGAGGAAAAATGATTTTTAATTTGGGGATGGGGTCGTAGCGGGCAGCTTCACCACATCCACTGCATCGGAAACTTTTCTTATAGTATACACCTTTTTCCGCAAAATTTCTGTGACCGGGTCGCAAAAAGCAGCCTTTTGCCGCTGCGGGGCACTTTTCAGCCGGAAAAGAGTGTGTTATACTGGGTTCGTCTCTCTGATTTTCTGCCATGGAGGCTTTTTATGACCAAACAGCGCATTCTTTTCATTACCACCGGCGGCACCATTGCCAGTGTACATACTCCGCAGGGCCTCCGGCCCGTGCTCAGCAGCGACGAGCTGCTGGCCCATCTTCCGGAGCTCAACGACCTGTGCATCCCGGAAACGCTGGCCCTGTGCAGCATCGACAGCACCGACCTCGGCCAGGAACACTGGCTGATGATGGCCCGCGCCATTCAGGAGAACTACGCCCTGTACGATGGTTTCATCATCTGCCACGGCACCGATACGCTGGCCTATTCCGCAGCGGCACTTTCTTACCTCATCCAGAACGCGGACAAGCCCATCATCCTCACCGGTGCCCAGCAGCCCATCTCCAACGAGATCACCGACGCCAAGAAAAACCTGCGCGACAGCGTGATCTGTGCACTGGACCCGGGCAGCCGGGGCGTGATGGTGGTGTTTGGCGGGCACGTCATTGCCGGCACCCGTGCCAAAAAGAACAAGACCATCAGCTACGACGCCTTTGCCTCGGTCAACTTCCCGGAGCTGGCACTGGTGCAGGGCGACCGTCTGGTGCGCTATGTGCCTTCGCCCTGGCCCACCGGCCCGGTGGAGTTCGGCCGCGCCATGAACCCCCGGGTGTTCCTGCTCAAGCTCATCCCCGGCATGGACCCCGGCATGATCCCGGAGATCTTCCGCCTGTACGACTGCGTCATCGTGGAGAGCTTCGGCGTGGGCGGCATCCCGCAGCGGCTCATGGACGCCTTTGCCGAGGGGCTGGGCCACTACGAGCAGACCCACAAGGTGCTCATCCTGACCACGCAGGTGACCTATGAGGGCAGCGACGTGGGCGTGTACGAGGTGGGCAAGCGGGTGAAGAACCGATTCCGCTTCCTGGAAGCCCATGACATGACCATCGAAGCCGTGGTCACCAAGAGCATGTGGCTGCTGGCCCAGAACTGCGACAGCTTCGACCAGCTGCAGCAGCGGTTCTACCGTCAGGTGAACTTCGATACCTTCTATCACTGAGCAAAAAGCTCCTCCGCCCATGGCAAAGCGCCATGACGGGGGAGCTTTTTCCGATCAGAACACCAGCTGCACCAGCAGCACATAGCACAGGGTGCCGCCCGCCACGCTGAGCAGCGTTTCGTGCTTCCATTTGTGCAGGGCAACGGTCACCAGCAGCGCAATGGCCTCCGGGGCACCGCGGCTGCCCGCAAAGGGGGTCACGCTCTTGAGGCAGTAAACGATCAGCATGCCAAAGATGGCGGCGGGCAGCACCCGCCCCAGATACCGCACCACCTCCGGCGGCTGCTGGTCCTTGGACGAAAACACCACAAAGGGCAAAAAACGGGTCAGCATCGTGGCGGCCGTGCACACCGCGATGCTGATGCCCATCTGAATGGCCGTCATACGCCGGTCTCCTCCTTCCGTTTGTCCGCTTCGGTGCCTTCGGCTTTCTCAATGGGCTTGCGCAGGGCCAGCAGCAGCACCAGAATGCAGGCCATGGCAGGCAGCAGGAAGCTGCCGGAACCGAACACTGCCAGACACACCAGCGGGGCCGCAATGCCGATGAGGGCGCTGTAGTGCTGCTTGTCCTTTTCCCACTGGTTCAGGAAGATGACCGTGAACATGGCCGTCATCACAAAATCCACGCCTTCGGTGCTGAAGGGCAGGACAGAGCCCACCGCAGCCCCCAGCCCCGCGCTAGCCACCCAGTAGAACTGATCCAGCAGGGTAATGAAGAACATGAACCAGCCCTTGTCCACCTCTTCCGGCGGCGTTGCCGAGCAGGTGATGGAAAAGGTCTCGTCGCTCATGGCAAAGATCATATAAAAGCTGCGCAGGCCATAGCCCTTGTAGCGCTCCAGCATGGCCAGGCCGTAGAACAGATGCCGCGCCTGGATCATGAGCGCCATCAGAAAGGCCGACAGCGGCGAGAACGCTCCCAGCAGAAGGCTGGCCAGTACGAACTCCAGCGAGCCGCCATACACCATCGTGCCCATGAGCATGGGCATCCACACCGGCAGCCCCAGCGACTGTACATAGATGCCGTAGCCCATGCCCAGCACAAAATAACCCGCCAGAACCGGCAGGGTCTGGGGTGCGGCGGCACGCAGCGCCCGCAGAACGGGGCTTTGCGGCCGCACCAAAAGTTGTTCGTTTGTCTGCTGCATTTGTTGTTCCCTCAGGGCAGCCGGCATTCCCGGCCGCTTTGCTTTCTTAAACCTATTTCTCTGATATGATTTTATGAATTATGTATGTATTATAACAGGTTCTGCCGCTTTTTCAACTGGCAGAACGCAAAAGCCCCGGCATGCCGGCCCTGTTCGGCTCCATGGCACTAGGCCTGTTTTCCAGCTCTTCCAGCGGCAGCAAGGTGGTGGACAAGGAGACCAACCTCTGATCCTCTGGCACAGTTTCCGTAAAAAAGACAATACCCGGAACCCTCCGCTGGGAAGGTTCCGGGTATTTTTTGCCTGTTATGTTACGATTCGGCTTTCTCGTCCTGATGCCGGGGCATATCCAGTTCCGGCATCAGCTCATCGCTGATGATGGTGAGCATCTGCTCCAGCTTGTCCACGTCCTCTTCCGGGAAGCGCTTGCGCACCCGCTCGATCACGGTGCTCAGGTAGGAGTAGCTGATGTTGTAGTAGTCGATATACTTCTGGGTGGGGCGCAGGTGGTACTCGCGCCGGTCCACGGTGGACTGGATCTTTTCCACATAGCCCTTTTTGACCAGACTGCCGATCTTATAGGCCGCATTGGGGGTGGAGATCTGCATCATGCGGGAGAACTCCGCAATGGTAGGTTCGCCCATGGCCATGATGCCCTCCATACAGAAGGACTCCACCGTGGTCAGGGTCGCTTCCCGCGTGGCAAAACGCTGGAATACGTTCTGATAAAAGTGCAGCTTGAATTTGGTGTATACATCCTGAAAAGCCTGTTCCAGCATGGATCGCGCCTCCGCTCGTTCGTTTTCTTTCAGTTTATCACAAGTTGCCCGCGACGGCAAAGCCCAATCATGCTTTTGCCTTTTTGATCGTGCGGGCACGGATGATGCTGAGCACCACCAGCTCTACGACGATGGCCACGGCCAGCAGCACCAGCGAGGTGAACAGGCTGGCCCGGCTGCCCAGTACCGCCTGTGCCAGGCCGGTGATCATATAACACACCGCCGCGCAGGACGCCGCCGTGATGGCATAGGGCAGCTGGGTGGACACATGGTTCACATGGCTGCAGTGGGCACCCGCCGAGGCCATGATGGTGGTGTCGGAGATGGGGGAGCAGTGGTCGCCGCACACGGCGCCGGACAGGCAGGCCGCGATGGAGATGACCAGCATTTCGCCTTCCGGGAATGCGTGGCACACGATGGGGATCAGAATGGAGAAGGTTCCCCAGCTCGTGCCGGTGGCAAAGGCCAGGAACACCGCCACCAGGAAGATGATCACCGGCAGCAGATACTGCAGCGCCGCAGCGGAGCCGCCCAGCAGGTTGGCCACATAATACTTGGCACCCAGCAGGCCGGTCATGCCGGACAGAGTCCAGGCCAGCGTGAGGATGAGCATGGGGCTGACCATGGCCTTGAAGCCCTCCGGGATGCAGGCCGCAAAGTCCTGGAAGGTCATGACGCTGCGCACCCGGTAGAACACGAAGGTGAACAGCAGCGCAATGCTGCTGCCCATCACAAGGCCGGCAGAGGCGTTGCAGTCCGCAAAGGCGGTGACAAAGTCCACCCCGTCAAAGAAGCCGCCGGTGTAGATCATGCCGAAGATGCAGGCCGCGATCAGCACCAGCACCGGTGCGATCAGGTCCACAACATGGCCCTTCGTCTCGGTGCCGTCGTCCACGTCGTCGCCGTAGGGGCGGTCCTCGGTGGTGAACAGGTCGCCGTTTTTCGCGTTGTCCTCATTGAGCTTCATGGAGCCGAAGTCAGTGCCGGTGAAGATGAGGAACAGGCTCATGACGACGGTAAGCAGGGCATAGTAGTTGTAGGGGATGGTGCGCAGGAACATGGTGAAGCCGTTGATGCCAGATCCATCCGGCACGCTGGAGGTGACCGCCGCCGCCCAGCTGGACACCGGCGCAATGATGCAGATGGGGGCCGCCGTGGCGTCGATGAGGTAGGCCAGCTTGGCGCGGGACACCTTCTGCCGGTCGGTGACCGGGCGCATGACCGAACCCACGGTCAGGCAGTTGAAATAGTCGTCCACAAAGATCATCACACCCAGCAGCAGGGTGGCAAACTGTGCGCCCGCCCGGGAGTGGATGTGCTTCGATGCCCAGCGGCCAAAGGCGGCCGAGCCGCCGGCCTTGTTCATCAGGGCCACCAGGATGCCCAGCATGACCAGGAACACCAGGATGCCCACATTGCTGCTGTCGGACAGTTTGGCGATCATGCCGCCCTCTTCGTGGAAGAAGAGGGTATTCAGGGCCAGTTCCAGGTTTCCGTTGGCATACAGCAGTGCGCCCGAGGCGATGCCCACCAGCAGGGAGGTGTACACCTCCTTGGTGTTCAGGGCCAGCACAATGGCAATGACCGGCGGCAGCAGCGAGAAGAAGGTGCTGTACACCGCGCAGGTGTAGGTAGACGGGTCGGCGATCTTGCCGGGAGTGGCTGCCGTGCACCACAGCAGCAGGGCAAACACGAACAGTGCCGCCGCCCAGGACAGATTCTTGTTTTTCATAATGATTCCTTTTCGTTTCAGGCGATTCGTTCCGGCAGCGTATCAGGCCCCGTGCTGCGGGGCAGACTATCCCCACGGAATGCAAAAGGGGAGTGGAGCCGTGCCGGATTACAAAGCGATGTATTTTGAGCTGTTCCGCGCCAGCGTGCAGGCCGTACAGCTGCTGCAGGACGCACAGGCCCACGCCGAACAGCAGCTGCTGGCCGAGGACCCGCCGCCGCTGCGGCTGGGGCAGCCCGATGGGGAAGAGTGAACCCTCTCAGTTTAACGGCCTCGCCCTCTCCGTCTTTGCTTCGCAAATCCACCTCTCCCAAAGGGAGAGGCAAGAGCTTTACCGTTACGTTCTTGGCTCTCCCTCTGGGAGAGCTGGCGCGAAGCGCCTGAGAGGGCGAGGTTATTCACCCGGTTTTACCCTTTCTTTGCCTCCGCCTTGGCCGCAAACTTGTCGTTGTGGATCACAAAGCGCTCGTGGGTGCCGCCGCCCACCGGGCCTTTTTCGTCGTGCAGGCTCACTTTGAAGGTGAGCTTGCGGCCTTCCACAGCCACCAGCTCGCTCTCGCAGGTCACAGTCATGCCCACGGGGGTGGGAGCGGTGTGCTCCAGCTCCAGCTTCGTGCCTACGGTGCCGTCGCCCTCGGCCAGAGCCGGGGCCACGCTCATCCAACAGGTCTTTTCGGCCAGGGCCACCAGGGCCGGGGTGGCAAACACGTCCAGCGTGCCGCTGCCCATGGTTTTTGCGGTGTTTTCAGCAGTGACGGGCACGCTCTGCTCGCCGCGGATACCGGTTTCCAGTGTCATAAAAATTCCCTCCTGTGCGTCTGTACGCAGATCTCGATTCTATACGTTTTATAAGATACCACAGCTTGGCAAAGAATGCACCCACTTTGGCGCATTTTGTAAAAAATACCTTTTCTGTTTCCTGCCCACTGTGCTATGATAGGGTCAAAAAGGGAGGGGACGTTCCATGTCTGACTTCTGGAAATCCTACGACATCACCGCCGCCGAATACGGTGCGGGCTATGAGTGCTACCCGCTGTTCGGCACTGTCCATCTCATAGAGCTGGCGCTGTCGGCTTTGTTCCTTCTGTGCATGGTGTGGTGGTACCGCCGCAGCACGCCGCGCACCCGGCGGCACATTCTGGTGGGGGTCACGGCGGCCCTGCTGGCCGACGAGGCCGCCCTGCTGCTGGGCATGGCCTGCACCGGCCAGTGGAACTGGAGCTATCTGCCGCTGCACCTGTGCAGCATCAACGTGTTCGTCTGCCTGTACAACACCCTCACCGACCGTAGCTGGTGCAAGGAGGAGCTGTACGCCCTGTGCATCCCCGGCGCGGCACTGGCTCTGCTGTGCCCCAGCTGGCGGGATGTGCCCAGTTGGTGGACCCTTATCAACCTGCACTCGGTCAGCATCCACGCCCTGCTGGTGCTCTACCCTGTGCTGCTGGTGGCGGGCGGATACCGCCCCAGCGTGCGCCGGGTGCCGCAGGTGCTGGCCTTTTTGTTCGGCTCGGCCCTGCCCATCTATTTTCTTAACAAACCCCTGCACACCAACTTTTACTTTTTGAACAACCCCTATGGCAACGTCATCACCAGCACCTTCACCGCGTGGTTCGGTGAAAAATTCTACATCCTGGGCTTTCTGCCCGCCATCGCGCTGGCCCTTGTGCTGATGTACGCCCCCTGGGCAGCAGCCGGGAAGAAGCGTTGAGCCGCTCCGCCACCCGTCCGCTCCCGGTCCGCTTTCCAGCGGGCCGGGTTTTCTTTTTTCAATTTGCATCTTTTTGGCGTTTTGCGGTGTTTTTTCATCAATGCAGCGGGAATGTCAAAATTCTTCTGCAAAGGGCTTGACAGGCAGGCATGTGCGTGATATCATGAACACATGAACAGACATTCATATGATTTCATCCCGAAAGGAGATGCTTCCATGGCACAGCAGAACGAACCCCTCGTGCAGCCGGAAGAGCTGGACATGCCGGATGACGAAGTGCTGTACGAGCTGGCCGACCTGTTCCGGGTGTTCGGCGACTCCACCCGCATCAAGATCCTGTACGCCCTGCACGACAATGAGCTGTGCGTGCAGGACATTGCCAACGCCGTGCAACTGAGCCAGTCGGCCGTGAGCCACCAGCTGCGGGTGCTCAAGGATTCCAAGCTGGTACGCTTCCGGCGGGAGGGCAAGACCGTGTACTACGCACTGGACGACGACCATGTGCGCAGCATCCTCTCTCTGGGGATGGATCATATCGAAGAATGATTTTCCGGGCCGCGGCCCGCACAAAAACAGAAAGGCTGGTATCTACGATGAAAAAGACCTACAAGATCGAAGTGGACTGCGCAAACTGCGCCCAGAAGATGGAGGACGCTGCCAACACCGTTGCCGGTGTGGAAAAGGCGACTGTCAGCTTCATGACCCAGAAGATGAAGGTGGAGTTTGCCGAGGGTGCCGACCCCCACGCCACCATGGAGAATGTGCTGTCCGCCTGCAAGAAGGTGGAGGACGACTGCGAGATCTTTGACATCTGACCTCTTCCGGTCCGGTCCCCGGCATCGCTGCCGGGCGGCAGCTCTCCCCCTGTGGGAGAGCCTTTCTTTCCTCTGCCGCCGGGCAGCGGAAAACTCCTCTTTTTCGTGGAAAAAACGGACAGTTTTCAACACTTTCCACGCACTTTTCAACACCCTTCGCGGAAAACTCCAAAAAGAAACGTGGAAAAGCAAGTTTTCTGCGGGAAAATCCCGTGGAAAACACGGGGGAAAGGGTGGAAAATCCATTTTTGTGGGGAAAAACTGTTGAATTCCACTGCGTTTTCCCGTTTTTTCTCAGAACCGCCGCAATCCGACAAAAGGAGCGTTTTGTATGACCAAAAAGCAAAAAAAGAGCCTGCAGCAGATCCTGATCGCGCTGGCCCTTGTGATCCTGCTCAAGCTGCTGCTCCGTGTGCTGCCGGCACTTCCCACCCCGGTGGAGCTGCTGCTCTACCTCATCCCGTACTTTGTGGTGGGCAAGGACGTGCTGCGCAAGGCCATCAAGGGCGTCAAGAACCGCCAGCCCTTTGACGAGTGCTTCCTGATGGCGGTGGCTACCGTGGGTGCCTTTGCCCTGGGCGACTATGTGGAAGGCTGCGCCGTTATCCTCTTTTACCAGATCGGCGAGCTGTTCCAGAGCGTGGCCGTGGGCAAGAGCCGCCAGAGCATTTCCAGCCTGATGGACATCCGCCCGGACTACGCCAACATTGAGGGCGAGGACGGCAGACTGGAGCAGGTGGACCCCGATGACGTGGAGGTCGGCACCGTGATCGTGGTGCAGCCCGGCGAGCGGGTGCCCATTGACGGTGTGATCGTAGAGGGCACCTCCGCCCTGAACACCGCCGCCCTGACCGGTGAGAGCCTGCCCCGCGACGTCCAGACCGGAGACGAGGTCATCAGCGGCTGCGTGAACATGACCGGCCTGCTGAAAGTCAGGACCTCCAAGGAATTCGGCGAGTCCACCGTCTCGAAAATTCTCGATCTGGTGGAAAATTCCAGCATGAAAAAGGCCCGCGCCGAGAACTTCATCACCCGCTTTGCCCGCGTGTACACCCCGGCTGTCTGCTACGGTGCGCTGGCGCTGGCCTTCCTGCCGCCCATCGTGCTGCTGCTGATGGGCCAGCCCGCCCGCTTTGGGGACTGGATCTACCGCGCTTTGACCTTCCTGGTCATCAGCTGCCCCTGCGCACTGGTCATCAGCATTCCGCTGAGCTTCTTCGGCGGCATCGGCGGTGCTTCCGCCTGCGGCATCCTGGTCAAGGGCTCCACCTATCTGGAGGAGCTGGCCCGCACCGGCATCGTGGTGTTTGATAAGACCGGCACCCTGACCCAGGGCACCTTCAAGGTCACCGGCGTCCACCCGGCCGACGGCATCACCGACGAACAGCTGGTGGAGGCCGCCGCCCTGGCCGAGAGCTGGTCCAAGCACCCCATCTCCCTGAGCATCAAGGCCGCCTACGGCAAGGAGATCGACACCTCCCGCGTGACCGACGTGGAGGAACTTGGCGGCCACGGCGTGACCGCCAAGGTGGACGGCAAGCCCGTTGCCGCCGGCAACGCCCGTCTGATGGAGCGGCTGGGCCTTTCTGCCCCCGCCGTCAGCGAGACCGGCACCATCGTGCACATTGCCATCGACGGCAGATACGCCGGTTACCTGCTCATCGCCGACGTGGTCAAACCCCACAGTGCCGAGGCCATCCGGGCCCTGAAGGCCGCCGGAGTGCGCAAGACCGTCATGCTCACCGGCGATGCCGAGCCGGTGGCCAAGGCCGTTTCTGCCCAGCTGGGTCTGGACGAATACCACGCCGGTCTGCTGCCCGGCGACAAGGTGGACCAGATCGAAGCACTCATCGCCGCCAAGAAGTCCAAGGAGAATCTGGCCTTTGTGGGCGACGGCATCAACGACGCCCCGGTGCTGTCCCGCGCCGATGTGGGCATCGCCATGGGTGCCCTGGGTTCCGACGCCGCCATTGAAGCCGCCGACGTGGTGCTGATGGACGATGACCCGGCCAAGATCGCACTGGCCATGCGCATCGCCCGCCGCACCCTGCGCATCGTGTACGAGAACATCGTGTTCGCGCTGGCGGTCAAGTTTGCCTGCCTGCTGCTGGGTGCCATCGGTATGGCCAGCATGTGGACAGCCATCTTTGCCGACGTGGGCGTCATGGTCATTGCCGTGCTCAACGCCACCCGCGCCCTGTACACCAAAGATCTTGTCAGGAAGAGCCACCCGTAACGCTGCTGCTTTCCATAAAAAATGCCTGACCGCCAACGACAGCGGTCAGGCATTTTTGTGTTTTCCGGGGTTCAGATGTCCCACAGCTCCGGGGCAGAGGTGGACACTGCCGAGGCACCGGCCCGCATGGCGGCCATGACGTCGGCCTTGTCCCGCAGCAGACCGCCCGCGATCACCGGCACCCGGGTGCGGGTACTGATCTCGGTGATGACCCGGGGCATGATGCCGGGCAGGATCTCCACAAAGTCCGGCTTGCCTTGTTCCAGCTGGCCGGAAAGGTTGTTCAGGGAAAGGGAGTCCAGGATGAACGCCCGCTGGATGGTCAGCAGGCCCTGATGGCGCGCCCGCCGGATCAGGGATGGGTGGGTGGAAATGATACCGTCCGGGTGGCACAGCGCAATGAGGGAATTCACGGCAACTTCCCGCGCCGAAAGGCCGTCCACAAGGTCGATGTGCACGACGGCCAGCTTTCCGGCCGCGTGGATGCGCCGGACCAGCTCCCCCACATTGAGCAGGGTGCTCGCCAGCAGAAAGACCGTGCTGCAGGGCGAGGCCAGGGCGGCCGTCAGAGCGTCATCCGTCTTGACGGCTGCGATCACCGGCTCGTCCAGCAGAGTTTCAGCAAGTGGATGCATCGGGCAGGACTCCTTTTCTCTCAGATGGTTCTCATTATCGCACAAAGGGGCCGCACTGTAAAGTGCAGCCCCAGTCTGCGGTTGTGCTTATGCCTGGAAATAGATCGCGGTGTTGGCCACGGTCATCATGGTCATCAGGATGGTATTCAGGAAGGCCGCAACGTACACGCTGCCGGTCTTTTTGTACAGGTACTTGGCCAGGCAGGATGCAATGGCCAGCGAGGGCACCAGCGCAAACAGCAGGATGCCGCCAAGGGCCTGTCCCGGGTAGAAGGCAACGCCGGTACGGAACAGGGTGCCGTACTGCAGCACCAGCCAGAGGAGGATGCCGCCCATGTTGGTCAGAGCAGCCAGCAGGTAGCCCCAGCCGCCCTGCAGCTTTTCGCTGCTGGTGTTGGAGATGGCGGCGGCGCCGCTGACAAAGTAGTACACAAAGAAGAACGGCATATACTTGACCGCCGCCGGGATGGCGCTGGCTTCAAAGGTCTTGAAGGCGAAGGTCCAGATGCGGAAGTCGGTCTTGAAGATGGCATCCACGGCAAACAGGCAGGCGTAGGCGATCACGCTCACCAGCAGTGCCACGCAGAAGGCTGCAGCCACAGACACCGGCTTTGCGGCAATGCCGTACTGTTCCAGCGTGATGCCCTTCTGCTTGCGGCCGCCGAACAGATAGACGCAGACCATGGTCACGATGGAGATGCAGGCGCAGATGAGAGCCCAGGTCACGATGCTGTTGACGGTGGGGCCCTGCCAGGTGGCATTGGTCTCGAAGATGTTCTTGGTCACCAGCACACGCAGGACGATGGAAGCGATCAGGACGCACACCGAGCCGGACAGCCAGGTCTTGCGGTCGTCCTCGGTGCTGCGGGCTGCCAGAACGATGCCCACCACCGACAGGAGCAGGGCAATGTCACTGGCGTAGCGCATCCAGCGGATGGGCTCTGCGGTCAGACTGCCGTCGTATACGGCGGGGAAGATGATGGCCGGGATCAGCATACCCACCACGAACAGGCTGATCGTGCCAAGCTTGCCGGACAGGGTGCCGACGGCCGGGGTGGGTGCTGCGACGGCCTGCTTTGCATTGGACAGGAAGGGCAGCTTCATCAGCAGCAGGGCAAGAGGTGCCAGCATGAGCAGGAAGCCCACCAGAGCGACCAGCTCAAAGACTTCTTTCCAGTACCAGATCTGGCTGGTGGAAGCAATGTTCTGCACCAGACCGGACTGGTCGGCAAATGCAGTGGCGTAGAACTCGATGGCATCCTTGGTGGAAGCCTTGGAGAAGTGGTTCCAGGGGTGGATCTCACGCGGCTGGTAAATGATGCGCTGGCCGCCGTCCGAGCCGGTGTACCAGGTGTCAGCCTGCGGAGCTTCCTGCTCCAGCAGGGTCTTGCCAGCGGTGGTGGCAACATAGTCCTTGTGGTAGACGGTGCCGCTCTTCGTGGGAGGCTCGTCGGCCGCAAAGAAGAACTCGTCGTACTGGCCGCAGATCTTGCCGATGGTGCGTCCGCCGAAGGTGGCAACTGCAGCCTCTTCGTCCAGGCTTAGGTAGGAGGTCCAGGAGTAATCGGCACCCATGCTCAAACCGGCCTTGATGATGCGGTAACCGGCGGCAGCGTAGTTCTGCTCATCCAGATAGATGGCCATCTCGGAGGAGAAGCCGCCCATGGAGTGGCCGCTGACCGCGATCTGACCGTTGCCCTGTGCATCCTTGGCAACGTAGTCCTGGCTGTACATGTACTGTGCGGCATCCCACAGCGAAGTGGGCCAGAAGTTGAAGAAGCCGCCGGTATTGTCGGCGTTCCCGTGGGAATGGCCGTGGTCATACATATCCAGTGCCAGCACGACATAGCCGCGGCGGGACATCTCGATGGCGGTCTCGTCCTGCATCTCGGCACTGTTCAGGTAGCCGTGGGTGGTCACGATGGTGGGGTGCGGGTTGGAGGCGTCCACGCCCTTGGGCATGTACAACAGGCCCGAAAGGGTGCCGGAGTCGGTATCAAAGGAAATGCGGGAGACCTTGACCTTGTAGAATGAGGTGTTGAACATCTGGGCAAAAATGCTGCCCAGCAGCATCAACGCCACAGCGATCGCCAGCACAACGACCGTGCGCGAACGCTTTTCGGTGGCCTTTGCGGTGCTTTTCATGGGGATCCTCCTTCTTTTTTCAGGGACGCGCCCGGCGGCTGCACTTCCAGAACCAGCCCCCGGAACAGATGTGAACGGGCGGACAAGGGGTGCGATGGGAACAAAAAAATGGGGACGCACTGCGGTCGTGTGGCACAGTGCATCCCCATCTCAATTCTCTTGGGATGCTTTCAGTATACCATTTCTCAACGGTTTGTCAACAGGCAATTCACAAATTCGTGATTTTTTGTTGGAAGTAGTCAAAATCCAGACAAATTCTTTTAATGCTCTGCCCAGTCACTGCTGCGGCCCACGGCCTTGTGCCAGCCGGACAGCAGCCGTGCGCGCTCGGCCTCCGGCATAGCGGGGGTAAAGGTCATGTTGCAGTGCCACAGGCTGCGGATCTCGTCCCGGTCCTTCCACACGCCGGTGGCAAGGCCGGCCAGATAGGCAGCGCCCAGAGCCGTGGTCTCCCGGATGGCCGGGCGCAGGACGTCCTTGTTCAGGATGTCGGCCTGGAACTGCATCAGGAACTGGTCGCGGGAAGCACCGCCGTCCACCTTCAGGGAGGTGATGGGCACACCGGTGTCCTTTTCCATGGCGGCCACAAGGTCGGCGCTCTGGTAGGCGATGGACTCCTCCGCCGCCCGGATGATGTGGTTCTGGGTGGTGCCGCGGGTGATGCCCACGATGGCACCGCGGGCGTACATATCCCAATAGGGCGCGCCGAGACCGGTGAAGGCGGGCACGATGTAGATGCCGCCATTGTCCGGCACCTTCTGGGCATAGTATTCGGCGTCGCGGCTCTCCTGGATCATCCGCAGGCCGTCGCGCACCCACTGGATGACGGCACCGCCCACAAAGACACTGCCCTCCAGAGCATACTCCACCTTGCCGTTCAGGCTGATGCCAATGGTGGAAATCAGGCCGTTCTGGCTGCGGCAGATGGTGTCACCGGTGTTCATCAGCAAGAAGCAGCCGGTGCCGTAGGTGTTCTTGGCCTCACCCTTGGCAAAGCACCCCTGCCCGAACAGTGCAGCCTGCTGGTCCCCGGCAATGCCGGCCACCGGCACCTGCACCCCGCACAGGTCGGTGGTGCCGTAGACCTCGCTGGAATCCGCCACGCGGGGCAGGATGCAGCGGGGGATATCCAGCGCTTTGAGCAGGGTGTCATCCCAGTCCAGGGTGCGGATGTTGTAGAGCATGGTGCGGCTGGCGTTGGTGCGGTCGGTCACATGCACCTTGCCGCCGGTGAGCTTCCACACCAGCCAGGTGTCCACAGTGCCGAACAGGATCTCGCCCGCCTCGGCCCGCTCCCGCGCGCCGGGCACGTTATCCAGGATCCACTTGATCTTTGTGGCGGAAAAATAGGCATCCGGCATCAGGCCGGTATTCTCGCGGATGTATTCCGTCATGCCGGGCTGCTGCACCAGCTCGTCCACCAGCGGGGCGGTGCGGCGGCACTGCCAGACGATGGCATTGTAGATGGGGCGGCCGGTGGCCTTTTCCCACAGGATGGTGGTCTCTCGCTGGTTGGTGATGCCGATGGCGGCAATGTCATGGACATCCACGCCGCTCTGGGCCACCACCTCGTTCATGACCCCGTACTGGGTGGACCAGATCTCCATGGGGTTGTGCTCCACCCAGCCCTGCTGCGGGTAGATCTGCTCAAACTCCCGCTGCTGCACCGCGATGATGTTCTGCTCGTTGTCAAACAGGATGGCGCGGCTGCTGGTGGTTCCCTGGTCCAGTGCAAGAACATACTTTGTCGACATGGTTCAACGACCTCCGTTTCGCTCAGGGGCGGTTTTACAGGTCCCGTGTGGCTACGACATCCACACCGGTGCCGCAGACATCGGTCAGCACGACCTGCCCGGTGCGGATGGGTGTGTGCAGCGTAACGCCGTCCAGCGCAGCCATGACCTGCACGATCTTTTCTTTGGGCACCGCCTGCGCGGTCTTGACCGGGCAGCGCGGATAGCGCCCGCCCTCGGCCCGCACCGTACTGGTCAGGATACGGGTGGGGTGGGTCAGTTCTTCCTTGCCATAGGCGGCACCGTTGGGGCAGGCATTGCCGGTTACATTATAATCGTTTTCCGGGTCCACCTGCAAGTGGCAGCCACGGGGGCAGCAGATACAAATGATCTCACGCTTTTTGTTCATTTTGCTACGACCTCCTCTACTGCAACGGTCAGCGGGCCGTCGGCCTTTGCCAGCAGGACCCCGGGCAGGGTGATGTGCTCCATCTCGCCGGGTGCCATCCGCTGGCGCTTGAACCGGGCCAGCTGCTTCTCCCCGCAGGTGATGGTGATCTGGCTGGGGCCGTAATTCTGCCGCACCCGGAACGAGATCTCCACGCCCTTGTCCACGTCCGCCGGGCGCACCCGCTGGGGGACGGTATAGCCCACGCCATTGCCCGGGACAAGGTCCAGCACAGCCGCGTCCAAGGTCTCACCGTGGAGCACATAGGCGGCGGCTGCGGCTCCGGCCCGGTCGCTCTCGCCGGAAACAAAGTCCACCAGATCGTGCACATGCACCACGTTGCCGCAGGCAAACACGCCGGGAATGCCGGTCTCCATGTTCTCGTAGACCACGGCTCCCTTGGTGTGGGGGTCCATCGGGATGCCGGCCTGCCGGGTCAGCTCGTTTTCCGGGATCAGGCCCACACTGAGCAGGATGGTGTCCACGTCAAACTCCATCTCGGTGCCCGGAATGGGGCGGCGGTTCTCGTCCACCTTGGCCACAATGGCCTTTTCCACCCGGGTATCGCCCTGAATGTCCACGATGGTGTGGGACAGGTACAGCGGGATATCAAAATCCTGCAGGCACTGCACAATGTTGCGGGTCAGGCCGCCGGAATAGGGCATGACCTCCACGCAGGCCAGCACCTTGGCCCCTTCCAGCGTCATCCGCCGGGCCATGATCAGGCCGATGTCGCCGCTGCCCAGAATGAGCACCCGTTTGCCTACCAGATAGCCCTCCATGTTGACATAGCGCTGGGCGGCACCGGCGGTGTAGATGCCGGCCGGGCGGGTGCCCGGGATGCCGATGGCCCCGCGGGTGCGCTCCCGGCAGCCCATGCAGAGGATGACGCTCTTTGCTTCGAGGATCTGGTAGCCCTTCTCCTTGCTGACACAGTGGATCTTTTTATCCGGCGTGACCTCCAGCACCATGGTGCCCAGCTCCACCCGGACGCCGGTGGAGCGCAGCATTTCAATGTAGCGCCCGGCGTACTCCGGGCCGGTGAGCTGCTCGCCGAAACGGTGCAGCCCGAAGCCGTTGTGGATGCACTGGTTCAGGATGCCGCCCAGCTCGTTGTCACGCTCCAAAATCAGAATATCGCGCAGGCCGTGCTGCCATGCGCTGTAGGCTGCGGCAAGGCCTGCAGGGCCGCCGCCGACGATGACCAGATCAATCATGGTTGGTTCCCTCCTGCTTGGTTTCGCACAGTAAGACGTTGCTGCCTGCCTTGTCCTGCAGGACGTCCAGCGGGTCGATGCCCCGCGTCCGGCTGATGAGCTCCAGCACCCGGGGCCCGCAGAAGCCGCCCTGACAGCGGCCCATCCCGGCGTTGCAGCGGCGCTTGACGCCGTCGATGGTGGTGGCCGGGATCTCGGTGTGCAGGGCGTCCAGGATCTCGCCCTCGGTGATGGTCTCGCAACGGCAGATCACCCGGCCGTAGGCGGGGTTCCGGGCAATGAGCTTTGCCTTTTCTTCCGGCGGCAGCTCCTTGAACCGCACCCGGGTGCGGCCGTCCCGGTAATCCGTTTTGGCCGCAGGCAGATCCCCGTGGCCTTCCAGAATGCGGATTACCTCTTTGGCAACGGCCGGTGCGCTGGACAGGCCCGGCGATTTCATACCGGCCAAGTCGATGAAGCCGGGTGCACCTTCCGCCTCGCCGATGACGAAATCCCCGGTGTCCACATTGGCGCGGACGCCTGCAAAGTTGCGGATGGACTCGCCGAAGCGGATGTCCGGCACGCTGCGGCGTGCGGCCGCGCTGACAAAGGCCAGCCCGGCGGCGGTGCAGGCGGTGTTGTCGCCCACCACCGGCTCGGCATTGGGTCCGACGATCAGGTTGCCGTGAACGGTAGGTGCCACCAGCACGCCCTTGCCGTTTTCGTTGGGGCACTGGAAGATGACATGCTGCACCCGCGTGCCTTCCGATTTGTCCAGAAGGTAATATTCGCCGCGGGTGGGCTGGATGGTGAACCGGTGCGGAGCGGCCATGTCGTGCACGGCATCGGCCCGGATGCCGGCGGCGTTGACAACGTAGCGGGCCTCCACCACGCCGGACGGCGTGGTCAGCGCCCAGCCGGATGCGGTTTTCTGAATGCCGGTGACCGGGCTGCTGAGGTGGAGTTCCACCCCGTTGCGCACCGCCACCTCCGCCATGGCCAGCGCATATTCCCACGGGCTGACGATGGCCGCGCTGGGTGCATACAGCGCTCCGGCCACCTCCGGCGAAAGACCGGGCTCCATGGCCCGTGTTTCCTCTGCCGACAGCAGCCGGATGCCCGGCACCCCGTTGGCAAGGCCGTTTTCGTACAGCTTCTGCAGATGCGGCAGCTCCGCCGGGCTGAAGGCCAGCACCAGACTGCCGCACTGCCGGTACGGCACATCCAGCCGGGCGCAGATCTCTTTGGCCAGTGCAACGCCCTCCACATTGAGCCGTGCCATCCGGGTGCCCGGCTCGGGGTCGTACCCAGCGTGCAGAATGGCACTGTTGGCCTTGGTGGTGCAGTCGGCCACATCGTTTTCGGCCTCAAAAATTGCAGTGTGCAGCGGATAATGCGAGAGCTCATAGGCGGCAGCCGCGCCAACGACACCGCAGCCGATGATTGCTACATCCAGCATAAAAACCTCCTGATCTTCTGCCTGTCACAGCATGCTCGTTTGCGTAGCGGGAACAAAAAAGAGCAGAGCAAACAAAAGGGAACAGGCTCCCTCTTGTTTGTTCTGCTCAATTCTCTGAACAAACACTTGATGGCTTTATGATAATGCAGATTGCACAAGATGTCAAGCATTTGTGGAAAATAAATGCATCTTTCGTGTCGGAACGGTTCAGGACTTGCGCAGCAGGTCGGTGAACCAGGCGCTGACCTGACGGTAGATCTCCGGGTCTGTGACCGACAGGTCGAACGGATAGGTCCCGTCCACGGCCAGCACGGCACAGGCCGCCCGGACCTTCTGCATGGCCTGCGGATCAAAGGCCTTATCCCGCCGCCCGGAAAGGCAGTTCATCAGGACGTCATCCTTCCAGCTCAGCAAGAACTCAAATGCTTCTGTATTGTTCATTCCAAAATTTCTCCTGTCAGATGGGTTTCCTCAGCGGCAAGGTCTGCCGCCATGGCGTTCAGGATGCTCTGCAGCGCGGGCCGGACATCCGCCGTGTCCAGGATCAGCCCGGCTGCGTGGGGGTGACCGCCGCCGCCAAAGGGCAGGAAGTAGCGGCTCACATCCAGTTCCGTTTCGTTCGTGCGGGCAGAAAAGCGCCAGTGGCCGGGCCCCTGTTCCAGAGCGGCCAGCGCGATGCGGATATCCGAGCAGTCCGCCATCTGGTAAGCAGCCTTCTTCATGTCCTCATAGGACACCTGCAGTTCCGCAGCCTGCGCCGCGCTCAGGCACAGATATCCCACCCTGCCGTCGGCGGCAGTCCGGGCCTGTGCAAGCAGTCCGCCCTGATGGCAGCATTCGCGCAGGGTGCGCACATCCATCGTCTTGACCAGCTCGTCGTGGTCCACCCCGCCGAACAGAAGTTTTGCCGCGACGCCCAGCGTCCTTCCGCCGGAAATGTGCGAAAAGCGGCGGGTATCGTGCAGGATGCCCAGGTACAGGTAATCTGCCGCTGTGCGCAGCCCCTGCTCATGCGCACGCTGCGCCACAGGGACCAGCTCGTCCGAATCCATCATCTGGGCGATCATCTCCGCGCAGGAGGAAAGCGGCTCGATGCAGCCGATGTCCCCGTAACCAGTATTGGTTTCGTGGTGGTCCAGCGTCACCCGGACCGCTGCCCGCCGGAACCATTCCTCACCGGCAATGCGGTCCGGCGCTGCGCAGTCGCAGGCAATGGCAACATAGGGCCTGCCCTTCGGGACGCGCCCTTCCAGCAGTGCAAAGGGGTCAAACGTCGTGTCCTGCTCCACATAGTTCTGCACCCCTTTGGCAAGGCCCGGGGCCGTGTAGGGGATGATTTCCCGGAACTTGCAGGGGAAATTCTCCCGCAGGTAATAGGCAACGCCCATGACCGAACCGACGGCGTCCCCGTCCGGGTTGATGTGGCCCAGGATCACCGCCGTGTCGACCTCCGTGTTGCACAAGGTCATAAAAAGCTCTCGCAGGGTCTTGTAGGTTTCCATCCGTCTTTTCCTCCTGTTCCGTTACATGCCGCATTTTCTGTTCCCATTGTAAGGGTTTCTTCCGGTGGATGTCAACCGTTTTTGCGTCGATTCTCTCATACTGAAATGCAGGAAGTCCCTGCAGAGCGTGCCGCACATCTGGGCTTCTTGTCTCTCCGCCCGAATATGCTATAATGGAAGCAGCCAATCTCCTCACGCCTTTTTCTCGTGCCGATCAATGGGAGGTATTTTGTCGATGAACTATAAAGCAGAATCCCTTAATCGCCTTGATTTTTCCTTAAAATTCGGAGATAGACCCTGCCGCATTTACGGCACAGACTGCGCCGAATATCTTCTGCTTCAGATGACGGACGAGCATGAATTGCAGCATATGGACAATGAAATTTCAGCCATTGCGCAGGGTTCGGCACATTCGTTTTTGTTTGCCGCTGTTCCTGTGAAAAACTGGAACGATGAACTTTCTCCGTGGAAAGCTCCTGCGGTGTGGGGCAAAGAAAGTTTCGGCGGCAATGCGGCGGGCACACTACGCTTTCTGACCGAACAGGTGATCCCCACCCTGAAGCAGCAGTTTGCACTGCCGGAAAATGTCCGGATCATTCTGGGCGGCTACTCGCTGGCCGGATTGTTCGCGCTGTGGACATCCACGCAGACAGCTCTGTTTTCCGGTGTTGCGGCTGCTTCGCCTTCCGTATGGTTTCCGGGATGGATGGAGTTTGAACAGCAGCATCCGATACAGGCACAGCACATTTATCTGAGCCTTGGCGACAAGGAAGAACATACGAAAAACGCTGTCATGGCTGTGGTGGGGGATAATATCCGCACCCTGCACAGTCGGCTTATAGAGCGTAGAGCAGACTGCACCCTTGAATGGAACAGCGGCGGGCATTTCAAAGACGCTGACCTGCGTACCGCAAGAGCATTTCGGTGGGTGATGGAGGAACACACATGACCATTTTGATTGATGCAGATGGTTGTCCCGTGGTTGATCTGACTTTGCAGATCGCAAAGCAGTTCGGCATCCCGGTCATTATCCTGTGTGACACTTCCCACCAAATCGAGCGGGAAGGTGTGCAGACGCTGGTGTTCGACAAAGGAGCGGGCCGCCGCCCTGTTCTCATCCTCACCATCTTAGCCGCAAAAAAGGCACCGGCCTGAGCCGGTGCCTTTTGTTG
>UMBF01057785.1_pt1 | contig 22180 bp, 20 predicted proteins | sample 1963901 | NCBI WGS metagenome assembly UMBF01 (sample SAMEA4835935, study PRJEB28245) | human gut metagenome | biome: gut microbiome; material: fecal sample | place: Denmark | collected 2008 | reverse complement strand
AAAAAAACGGCAGCCGTCAAGGGCAACGGCTGCCGGGCGCCATGCTCCCTTTCCGGTTTCTTACACCATAAGACTCCCTGCGGGAAGTATTTGCGCAAGAAATATCATACCATGGTTTTGCCCGTTACGCAAGTATAAAAAGCAAGGATAGGCCCGATCGGCGCCCATTTCCCCTTTTTCCTGAATATTCTTAAGTTTTCATGTAGTATTTTCATCGTTTGTTAAGGCAGCACTGCACAATTCCCGCCTTACGGCTTAAGCACCGCTCCGGCGGCTGCGGCACGGCATCTGCGTTGCCAAAATGCTCGATAATGTCGGGTTGCGGTACCCGCATCGTGCTTCGGGGGCAAAAGCCCCTCGCACTCTGCGACCGCTGCCCCTGCTTCGGTTCGCTGTTTCCGCCACTGGCGGCGCTCACCTTTGCAGCATCCAGTATTATCTGCGTTTTTGGCTTAGCAGCTGCCGCACCTCGCTCGCCGTATCGGCACTTAGAATTATGCGGTGTTGCCTTAAGTCGTTTTTTCATTTTCTGCTTCAACATCCTATTCAAAACTTGCGGCTCCGGCCACTGTTGTGTGCCCTGCAGCGTGAAATTCACAAAAAATTCAGACAGCATCTCTTCCTTATTGCCCCAATAATATGTTACACTATTATCATATTAAGATTGAGTTAAGATTGGAGGCTATCCGTGTGCTACGTTCCCGCTTACAATTACGGGAAAAGCTGAAAGAAAAACTGGTGGAAGCACTGCAGGCTGTTTTGCCTATTGTTGCTATCGTGCTGGTTCTCAGTTTTTTCATCGCACCCCTATCCCCCAGTGTGCTGCTGTGTTTTCTGCTTGGGGCGGTCATGATTATTTTTGGCATGATGTTCTTTACCCTTGGCGCCGAGATGAGCATGACCCCCATGGGCGAACGGGTTGGTTCCGCCATGACCAAAAGCCGCAGCTTGCCCAAAATGATTGTGATCGGCTTTATTCTCGGTTTCATCATTACCATATCGGAGCCGGATTTACAGGTACTGGCCAACCAGGTGCCGTCGGTGCCCAATCTGGTGTTGATCCTTTCGGTTGCCGCCGGTGTGGGGGCTTTCCTTGTTATCGCGCTGCTGCGTATGCTGTTCAGTATGGCGCTGCCGCCGCTGCTGGTAACACTGTACGCCATTGTATTTGTGCTGGCCGCCTTTGTTCCCAAAGATTTCCTTGCTGTGGCGTTTGACTCTGGCGGCGTGACCACCGGGCCCATGACGGTACCGTTCATCATGGCGCTCGGCGTGGGCATTTCCGCAATCCGCAGTGACCGCCACGCCGCGGATGACTCCTTTGGCCTGGTTGCCCTGTGTTCCATCGGTCCCATCCTGGCCGTGCTGATTTTGGGCATCGCCTACAGCCCCGGCGAAAGCAGCTACACCGCCGCGTTCCTGCCGGATATTCAGGACTCGGTGGAGCTGTGGGACCTCTTCATGGTGGGGCTGCCAGCTTATTTTAAAGAGATCGCGCTTTCACTTTTGCCCATCATGGTCTTTTTTGGCGTTTATCAGTTTGCCGTCCTGCACATGAGCCGCAAAGCGCTGGGCAAAATTCTGGTCGGCCTGTTTTATACTTATATCGGGCTGGTTCTGTTTTTGACCGGTGCTAATGTGGGCTTTATGCCTGCCGGCAACTATCTGGGCCAGGTTCTGGCTGCCCTGCCCTACCGCTGGGTACTGATCCCCCTTGGTATGCTGATTGGCTATTTCATCGTCAAGGCCGAGCCCGCCGTGTATGTGCTGAACAAGCAGGTGGAGGAAGTGACCGATGGTTCCATTTCTGCCAAGGCAATGGGGACCAGCCTTTCCATCGGCGTAGCCCTCTCCGTTGGGTTGGCCATGCTGCGGGTACTGACCGGCATTTCCATCTTGTGGATGCTGGTACCGGGTTACGGCATCGCCATCGGGCTTTCTTTCTTCGTTCCCAAAATTTTTACCGCCATCGCGTTTGACTCCGGCGGTGTGGCTTCCGGCCCCATGACGGCAACGTTTCTTCTGCCGCTGGCCCAGGGTGCCTGCCTGGCTGTGGGCGGCAACATTGTAACGGATGCGTTTGGCGTGGTGGCCATGGTTGCCATGACCCCGCTGATTACTATCCAGATTCTTGGCATGACTTACCAGCTCAAGCAGCGCCATGCTTCCCGCACACAGCAGGCTTATGTGGATGCCTTTGCCAGCCTGCCCGAAGACGCTATTATTGAGCTGTAACGGAGGGATGTTTGAATGAGCCAGCTTTCCTGGATGATTACCATTACTGACCGCAAAAAAGCGCCGGATTTTGTGGCGCTGTACCAGCAACAGAACATACATGTAAGCCTGACCACTGTTGGAGCCGGAACCGCCGTGAGCGAAACGCTGAACTATCTTGGGCTGGAGCGCACCGAAAAAGCCGTAATTTTTACCACCGTTACCGATTTCCGCTGGAAAGCGGTAAAGCGGCAGCTGGAGCACACGATGAACATTGATGTGCCCGGCACCGGCATTGCGTTTACCATCCCTGTCAGCAGCATTGGCGGCAAGCGTGCGCTGCAATTTTTGACCGAAGACCAGGATTTCCAGATTGGGGAGGAAACCACCTTGAAAGATACCAAGTACGAGCTGTTGATCGTGATTGCCAACCAGGGATACAGCGGCCTGATTATGGATGCGGCCCGCAGCGAAAACGCGGGCGGCGGAACCGTCATCCACGCCAAGGGTACCGGGATGGAACGTGCCGAGCAGTTTTTGGGCGTTTCTCTCGCTGCCGAAAAGGAGATGGTGCTGATCGTGATCAAGCGCGAGGATAAGAATCGCATCATGCGCGCCATCATGGATCAGGCGGGCACCGCCAGCAAGGCACGGTCGGTCATCCTTTCCCTGCCCGTCACCTCCACCGCCGGCCTGCGCCTGTTGGAAGACGAAGAGCCGGAAGCGGGGATTGAGGAATAAACAAAGTCTTTTGTAATAAGTCTTTTTTGCCCTATTATTACGGTGTTATTTTTCTAACTTTTTATAATCCATCATTAAACGAACGGCATGTTCCCTTGTACACCAGCTGTGATGCAGGAGGAACATGCCGTTTGTGTTGTGTTTTTAAATTGCAGAATTTTTTAGGAAAAATTGCTTATTTGTGGAAAGTGCTATTTTGTGGGGCTGTGCCGGATATTTTGCTTTGAAGTATAGTACAAGGCAGCGGGCGGGTGCCGAATTTATGCCCATTACCAAATTGGAGTTAGCTCCACATCACGGGGATTTTGCAGGAATGTGTATGCTTTACCACACACATCAAAAGCGCGGTAAGGCGGGGGTTACCCGACCCCGCCGAAAGCCTTGCCCTATTGCACATGTAACATTCATGATATGCACTGCCCCATTTGTAGGGGGCGGCGTTCCCTGTCAAGCCCGGATGGACGCAGAAAAATATTGCGCATTTGTTGGCAATTACGTGGTAGGGCGGCCATCTCCGGCCCAAAAGCCGCCTGCGGCGGTTGGCCTCCGAAACGCGCCTGCGGGCACAGAGCCCTCTGGCCGCCGGATAGGCTTTGCCATAAATCCCGTTGAGCCATATATGACAAGGTTCCGGAACGGTCAAGACCGTTCCCTACAGAACATTGCATACTTTATGTAGGGCGGGATGCCCCTCATCCCGCCGAGGAAGCGGCCCCCTTATTGCTCAATAAGCCTTTTATTTTCCAACTGTTTCCAGCCGAACCACCGGCCACCCCAGCAGATCGGCGGCGTGTTCGTCGTGGGTCACCAGCACGGTATCCCGCCTGGCGGCCAGCCGCACCACCGCGGCAGCGGCGTGGCTGACCAGCTCCGGGTCCATGCCGGTAAAGGGTTCGTCCAGCAGCAGGGTCTGCACGGGCTGGCACAGCAGCGCCCGCAGCAGCGCCGTGCGCCGTTGCTGCCCGCCGGAAAGCCGTGCCACTGGCAGGGCCAGTTCCGCCTGCGTAAAGCCGAGGGTCTGCAATTCCGCTCGTGCCTGCGCTGGGTTCACCCCGCCCACCAGGCAGATATTGCCCACCGCAGTCAGCTGGGGGCAAAGGCGGCTTTCCTGAAAGACCGCACCAATATTTCCCACGCCCTGCACGGTGCCGGAATCCGGTGTTTCTAGCCCCATCAGGATACGTAGCAGAGTGGTTTTTCCGCAGCCGGAGGGGCCCATCAGCACCAGCGGACCGTTTACCGTCAGGTTCAGATCCCGCAAAACCGGAATACCGCCAAAGGCTTTGTTCAGGTGTTTTACCTTGATCATCCTTCCACCTCCCCGCAAAGGGCACGCTTGGCGCGGCGCAGCGCCCAGGCCGCCAGCGTGCTGAGCGTGGCCGACAGCAGCACGATCACCAGCGTCCAGGCGAACACTTCCGGCGTGGAAATGGTAATCTTAGCGCGGTAAAGCGCATCGCCCACGCTGTGGTCCGGCAAACCGATGACTTCCGCCGAAACGCCGCTTTTCCAGCACATGCCCATGGCGGCAATGCAGCTTTCGCAGAAGGACGGGAACATCCCCGGCAGCCAGATATACCGCAGCCGCTTGCCCAGCGGCAGGCGATAGACCTTTGCCATTTCCAGCAGGGCCGGGTCCGTATCGGCAATGCCGCCCACCGTACCCGCATAAACAACCGGCAGCACATGGGTAAAGCTGACAATGACCGAAAGGTTTTTTCCGCTGACCCACAGCAGCGCCAGGATGACAAAGCTCGCCACTGGCATGGCGCGGATCAACTGCATAACCGGCCCCACCAGGGTGCCGAACCACCGCCACCGGGCCCCGCAGGCCCCCAGCAGCAGCCCCACTGTGACCGCCAGCACAAAGCCCGTTAAAATGCGCAGCGCGCTGAACCCGACCCTGTACCAGAAATCCGCCGTGGGCAGCAGCCGCCACAAGGTCTGCACCGTTTGCAGGGGGGTGGCCAAAAATAAGCCGTTATGACCAATGCAAACGGCAAGACCCTGCCACACCGCCACCCAAAAAGCGACGGCAAGCAGGGTTTGCCACATTGGTGTTTTGTTGTTGCGCGCCTTAGCCGGCATAGTAGAAGTCATCTGCCGGGAGCTGGCCGCCCACGCTGGTGGGGTCAGCTGCGTACAGAACATTGAAGTAGGTTTCCAGGTCCGTCTTCATCTCGTCGCCGGTCTCAAACACAATGTTGCAGTTGGGCAGGGCTTTCTGGGCCAGGGCAGCCTTGGCTACAATGCCGTACTGCTCGCACAGGGCAGCAGTGTTTTCCAGGTCGGTGTTGGCAGCTTCCACACTGGCTTTGTAACCGTCCATAAAGGCGGCAAAGCGGGCGGGGTCAGCTTCCACAGCATCCTTGCGGGCGACCAGAACGCCGGTTACCAGCTTGGAGCCGGCAACTTTTTCCCACTCTTCGTTCATATCCAGAGCAACGCGCAGGCCTTCGACCTGAGCCAGTGCGCTGGTCACAAAGGGCTGGGGCAGCATGGCGATCGTGCTGGTGCCGGCCTGCAGCTGAGCCAGAGCCTCGGTTGCTTCGCTGTAGAAGTCAAGGGTCACATCGTTATCCGGGTCAACACCGTTTTCAGTCAGGATGTAGCGCAGAACATATTCCGGGGTGGTACCCTTGCCGGTTGTCACGATGGTCTTGCCCTTCAGGTCCTCCACGCTGTTCACAGTCTCGCCGTTTTCCACAACGTACAGCACGCCCAGGGTGTTGATGCAGGCAACCTCAATGGCGCCGTTGGTTTTCTGGTACAGGGTTGCGGCCAGGTTAGCGGGCACAGCGGCTGCGTCCAGCTCGCCCTTTACCAGCTGCGGCACGATTTCATCGGCCTTGCCGTACATTTCAAAGTCATAATCAGCGGCATCTTCGCCTGCCATCAGGTTCACAAGGCCCATGGTGGTGGGGCCTTTCAGGCCGGCAACGCGCAGGGCACCGTCAGCAGTTTCAGCGCTGGCAGTCTCTTCGGCCGGGGCTTCGGTAACAGCTGGGGCCGGGGTGGCGGTTGCTTCAGCGGCAGCTTCACTGGTAGCCGTTGCACCGCAGGCGGCCAGCGAAACACACAGGGCCGCCGCTGCAACAGCAGACATCAACTTTTTGAACATAGTATATCCTCCTGATTCCATACAGCACCATGCCGGGCACGGTGCTTTCCCTCTTGCCTGCCATTTCGGCAGTACAAAAGCGCCCGGTATCGCCGGGCGCACTTGCTTTTGCGGTGTTACTATACTATAATTAAATCATCTTGTCGGTTGCCGTGGCAACAAACTGTTGCGGCACACCTGCCATCCCAAAAACAGAAAGGCTGCACCGCATGGATCTGCACCCGTATTACCCGCTATTGGCCCGCACGCCGCTGCTGCGCGGCATGCGTCCGGACGAACTGGACACCCTGCTGGACTGCTTTACCCCCCGTGTGCGGCGCTATGCGCGGGACGAAATTTTGCTGCTGACCGGGTACGAAACGCGGGAGGTCGGCATTTTGCTGGAAGGTAGCATTACCGCCGTAAAAGGCACGCCGGACGGGGCCAGCGTTGCCATTACCCACATGAGGCCGGGCGGCTTGTTCGGGGATGTGCTTTCCGGTTCCAGCCAAAAGAGTCCTGTTACGGTCACGGCCACCACCAGCTGCCTTGCCCTGTACCTGCCATACCAGAAGATCATCCGCCCCTGCGCCAAGCTGCACAGCGCCCATTTGCAGCTGATGCAAAACCTTGTGTTGACCATCAGCGATAAATATTTTGCGCTGGACCGCCGGGTGGAGCTGCTGATCTGCAAAAGCCTGCGCACCCGCATCAGCCTGTGGCTGCTGGACGAAGCCCACCGCGCCGGGAGCGATACCTTTACCACCCCGCTGACCCGCGCCGGGCTGGCCGAATACCTGAACTGTGACCGCAGCGCCCTGAGCCGGGAGCTGAGCCGCATGCAGCATGACGGCCTGATTGAAACATGGCGCAGCAGCTTTAAGCTGCTGGACAAAGACCGGCTGAAAAATGTCTGACCGCCACAAGCTAGAATGGAGATTCTTATGCCCGCCCCACTGCCAAATTCCGCCGCCATGGACGCCCTGGTGGAAGAATTATTAACCAAAGACGTTTATATTGTGGATTACCTGCCCCGCACGGTGCCAAAAAACAGCGGCGGGCAGTATTTTGATGTGGAATACCATCTGCTGAACAGCCCGCATCACACCGCGTTAAAAGACAAATTTTCCAGCGTAATTTTCAAGCTGATGTGCTATTACCGCGTCTGCATCCCGTGGGACGGCGGCTGGGTCGACCAGCCAAATCCGGAGCTGATCGACCACATCATTGCCGAAATTATGGACTGCCATTCCGGCACGCTGACCTGCCTGTTCCCGGATGAGCTGGCTCTGCTGGTGTTTGATTGGGACTGCCTGAACCTGAGCATCTACCACCCCAGCGCCGAAATGCAGCAGCTGCTTGCACCGATTGCGGCTTCTGAAGGGCTGTTTTTCCGCGCGTCGGAAACGTAATGCCGGTAATACCTGTTATTCGTGTGCTAACCGCCGCACTTTTACCCCGTTAAGACCGTAGGGGCGCACCGTCCGATATAGGAAAAATGTAATGATAAAGCAAGGAGATACACTATGAGCCGTCAAGTATGGAAAGGTTCCACCCTTTTGAACCCTGAACCGCCGGTGCTGGTAAGCTGCGGCCCTGCTGGGACGCCCAACCTGATCACGGTTGGCTGGTGCGGCACCATCTGCACCCAGCCCAGCATGGTTTCCATCAGTGTGCGGCCGGAACGGTACAGCCACCATTTGATCAAAGAAAGCGGCGAGTTTGTCATCAACCTGCCGACAGAAAGCCTGGTACGCGCGGTGGACTGGTGCGGCGTAAAAAGCGGCCGCGATGTGGATAAATTTTCCGCCATGCACCTGACCCCCTCCCCCGCCGCCAAAGTTGGCACCGTGCTGGTGGAAGAAAGCCCCGTCAATCTGGAGTGCAAAGTGACCCAGGTAATCCCCTTAGGCAGCCACGACCTGTTTTTGGCTGAAGTCGTTGCCGTGGATGTGGACGAGCGCCTGTTGGACGAAAGCGGCAAGCTCTGCCTGAACAAGGCAAATTTGATCGTATATTCCCACGGGGATTATCTGGCACTGGGCCGCAAATTGGGGTCGTTTGGGTATAGTGTTAGGAAAAAGCCGCGGAAAAAGTAAATCATTGGTTTTATGCAGCTTCACAGATGGTTTGCAAGCACAACACAAACCAACAAGGTTTCTCCGCGGCGGGATGAGGGTATCCCGCCCTACAGAACATGTAATCCGTTCATTGCACATTATATAACACTCTGTAGGGAACGGTCTTGACCGTTCCGAAACCGTACAGAACACAGCATTCCACAGCACAGAATTCCAAAGGCAACACCGCACAATTCCCGCCTGACGGCTTAAGCACCGCTCCGGCGGCTGCGGCACTTAGAATTATGCGGTATTGCCCAAAAATATTCCCAAAACAAATATCCCCTGCAGACGCAGAATCACTTCCGCATCCGCAGGGGATATTGTTTTAGGTTATTTGTACAGCATTGCTGAACGCTTTGCGCTTAGCGCAGGACCAGTTTGCCGTTTTCGGCGTCCACAGTCAGGGTATCGCCGGGCACATGGTTGCCGCCGATGATCTCTTTTGCGATCATGGTTTCCACGTTGGCCTGGATATACCGCTTCAGCGGGCGGGCACCATAGATGGGGTCATAGCCGTCATCCACAATCACGCTCTTGGCTGCATCGGTCACAACCAGCTTCAGCTGCTTGTCAGCCAGGCGGCTGCGCAGGTCAGCCAACATCAGATCCACAATGCCGCCAATCTCATCCTTGGTCAGGCTCTTGTAGTAGACAATATCGTCCAGACGGTTCAGGAACTCCGGGCGGAACTGGCGCTTGAGCAGCAGGTCGATCTTATCACGCGCTTCGGCGGACAGTTCGTTCTTGCCGTTGGCACGGTTCTTTTCCAGGTCTTCCAGAATGATGTCAGAGCCAAGGTTGGAGGTCAGGATGATGATGGTGTTCTTAAAGTCCACGGTACGGCCCTGGCTGTCGGTAATACGGCCATCGTCAAGGACTTGCAGCAGAATGTTGAACACATCCGGGTGAGCTTTTTCCACCTCATCAAACAGCACAACGCTGTAGGGATGGCGGCGCACAGCCTCGGTCAGCTGACCACCCTCCTCATAACCCACATATCCCGGAGGCGCACCGATCAGACGAGACACACTGAATTTCTCCATGTATTCCGTCATATCGATACGAACCATGTTCTTTTCATCGTCAAACAGGGCCTGGGCCAGCGCTTTGGCCAGCTCGGTCTTGCCAACGCCCGTGGGGCCAAGGAACAAAAAGCTGCCAATGGGGCGGTTCGGGTTTGCAATGCCGGCGCGGGAGCGCAGGATAGCGTCCGAAACCTTCTGCACGGCTTCGTCCTGGCCGATGACGCGCTGATGCAGCACTTCGGGCAGGCGGAGCAGCTTTTCGCGCTCGCCCTCCACCAGCTTCTCCACAGGGATGCCGGTCCAGCGGGCCACAATGCGGCTGATCTCTTCGGCCGTCACGCGGTCACGCAGCAGGCTTTGCTCCTTCTTGTCGGCAGCAATCTTTTCTTCGGCTTCCAGCTGGCGCTGCAGGTCGGGCAGTTTGCCGTATTGCAGCTGACCAGCCTTGGCGTAATCGCCGTTGCGGGTCGCCTTTTCAATTTCGGCCTTGGTGGTTTCTACCTCGGCGCGCAGGCTCTGCACCTTATTGATGGCGTTCTTCTCGTTCTCCCACTGAGCTTTCTTGGAATTGAAGGAATCGCGCAGTTCGGCCATTTCTTTTTCGATGGCGGCAAGGCGCTGCTTGGACATTTCATCGGTTTCTTTCTGCAAAGAAGCCTGCTCGATCTGCAGCTGGGTGATCTTATGGTTCAGGTCATCCAGCTCTGCGGGCATGGAGTCCAGCTCGGTCTTGACCATTGCGCAGGCTTCATCCACCAGGTCGATGGCTTTATCCGGCAGGAAACGGTCGGTAATATAACGGTTAGACAGCGTTGCTGCCGCAATCAAAGCGCCATCCTGAATTTTAACGCCATGGTACACCTCATAGCGCTCTTTCAGGCCGCGCAGGATGGAGATGGTATCCTCCACCGTGGGCTCCTGCACCATAACGGGCTGGAAACGGCGTTCCAGAGCGGGGTCTTTCTCGATATACTGGCGGTACTCGTCCAGGGTGGTGGCGCCAATGCAGTGCAGCTCACCGCGGGCCAGCATCGGCTTTAAGATGTTGCCGGCATCCATTGCGCCGTCGGTTTTACCGGCGCCCACAATGGTGTGCAGCTCATCAATGAACAGGATGATCTTGCCTTCGCTCTTTTTAACTTCGTTCAGAACGCTCTTCAAACGTTCCTCAAACTCGCCGCGGTACTTAGCACCGGCGACCAGAGCGCCCATATCCAGGCTGAACACGGTGCGGTCTTTCAGGTTTTCGGGCACATCGCCGCGCACGATACGCTGGGCAAGGCCCTCAGCGATAGCCGTTTTACCAACGCCAGCTTCACCGATCAGCACAGGGTTGTTCTTGCGCTTACGGGACAGGATGCGGATAACATTGCGGATCTCGGAATCACGGCCAATGACGGGGTCCAGCTTGTTGGCACGGGCGGCTTCCACCAGATCCTGGCCATATTTTTTCAGGGCGTCATAGGTGGATTCGGGGTTATCAGTGGTCACGCGCTGGTTGCCGCGCACAGCGGACAACACCTGCATGAACTTTTCCGGTGTGATGCCAAACTGCTTGAACAGCTCGCCAGCCACGCGGCCGGGGCGCTGCAGCATGCCCATAAAGACATGCTCCACACTGATATATTCATCCTTCATCTGCTGGGCCTGCTTTTCAGCGGCGGTCAGGGCCTGGTCCAGCTCATTGGAGATATAGACTTTATCGGGGTCACGGCCGGAACCCGTCACATGCGGCAGCTGGGAAACTTTTTCCGCTGCGGCAGCTTCAAAGGTACCGGGGTCAACGTTCATCTTGGTCAGCAGCTGGGGGATCAGGCCGTCCTGCTGCTGGGTCAGGGCCACCAGCATGTGCTCCTGTTCCAACGCCTGGTTGGAATATTCAATTGCCAAACGCTGGGCAGCCTGCAGGGCTTCCATCGTTTTTTGGGTAAATTGGTTGGTATTCATATCGCAAACCTCCTTTATCGGCAACGATAATGGTTTTCTATCTATTAGCAGCGAACCGGTTCAAGTGCTGCTTCGTGCCCGGCGGCTTGATATCCTTGCAGGTTCAAGGGCGTTATGCGGAAGCGTTATCTTTATTAGCACTCCATCTGTTCGACTGCTAATATTGTAACACATAGCCAACCGTTGTCAATAGGGTAAATTGAAAAAGATTTATGAACTGTCAAAAAGTTTCCTGCTTTTTCGGGCGTTTTCCATCTTGCAAGATTTTGGATACAAGTATACAGTAGAATTAGAAAGTGAAGAAGCACAAAAAGCCAAAACGACAAAGGATCCGCCCATGAAACCTATTTTGATTGTGGATGACGAAGCGCCCATCCGTGCGCTGATCCGCCTGACGCTGGAGCGCGCGGGCTACACCTGTGACGAAGCTGCCACCGGCACCGAGGCCGCCGATAAAATTGAAGCAAACACCTATGATCTGGCCCTGCTGGACATTATGCTGCCCGGCCCCGATGGGTACGAGCTGCTGGACTACCTGCGCAGCGTGCAGACCCCGGTGATTTTTTTGACCGCCAAAACCGCGGTGGCGGACCGTGTGCGTGGGCTGCACCTGGGCGCGGATGATTACATTACCAAGCCGTTCGAGCCCACCGAACTTGTGGCACGGGTGGAAGCGGTGCTGCGCCGCTGCGGCAAAGCCCAGGGTACTCTTGCTGCTTTTGATGTGGTGCTGGACCCGGCTGCCCGCCGGGTAACGCGCAGCGGCACCCCGCTGCACCTGACCCCGCGGGAATTTGACCTGCTGGAAGTATTGCTGCGCAACCGCGGCATTGTGCTGTACCGCGAAGTGCTCTATGAGCGCGTGTGGGGGCTGGATGCCGAGTATGACAGCCGCACGCTGGATCTGCACATCCAGCGGCTGCGCAAAAAGCTGGGCTGGAAGAACGAGATCCGCACCGTATTCCGTGTGGGCTATGTACTGGAGCGCGGGGAATGAGCGCCGCTTTGCCTATCCTTTTAATAAATTATATAAAGCAGGAGTTTTGCCATGAAGTTTGCCCACAAGCTGACCCTTGCCCTGCTGGTGGTGCTGGCAGTTGTGCTTTCGCTGTGCAACACGGTGCTGATCGGGCAGCAGTTCCGGCAGGAGCTGCACACCGCGCAGGAAACGTTATCTGCAGACTGGCAGCGGGAAAGCCGCGCCATGCAGCGCACCTTGGTCACACCCGGCAGCGGCAGCCTGGCCGCACGGGTAGGCAGCTATTTGCAGGCCATCACCGAGCAGAACAGCCTTGCCTGCGCCGCTTACAGTGTGGATGGAACCTCCCTGTATTATGCCCTGCCCACCGCGGTTCCCTTATCCGAAGTGGAAGCCCTGCTTGCCCAGGATGGCGAGCCGCGCATGGTGCTGGCGAACAACCATACCCTGCTGTGCGCCGGAACGGTCGTTCTGCCGGAACGCTGCATCACCTTGGTCATTGCGCAGGATGCCGCCCCCGTGTGGCAGGCGCGGCAGGCCCGCACCCGAAATGCACTGATCGCAGAACTTTTGGCCATGGTGCTGGCCGGGGGCCTGGTTCTGCTGCTCTGCCGCCGCATGACCCGCCCGCTGGAGCAGCTGGAGCAGGCCAGCCGCCAGATTGCCGCCGGGGCCTACAGCCAGCGCACGGCCATCCATGGCAGTGACGAAATTGCCAGTTTAAGCCGCAGCTTTGACGAGATGGCCCAGGCGGTGGAGAGCACCGTGCAGACCTTGCAGCAGAACGCCCGCCAGAAAGATGATTTTGTGGCCGCGTTTACCCACGAGCTGAAAACCCCGATGACGAGCATCCTCGGCTTTGCCGATATCCTGCGCAGCGGCGAGGTGAGCCTCGCCACCCGCCGCACCGCCGCTGATTATATCTACCACGAAAGCAAGCGGTTGGAAGCGTTGAGCGGGAATCTGTTGGCTTTGATGGGGCTGGAACAACAGCCCCCGCAGCTGGAAGCCGTACCCCTGGGCCGTGTGCTGCAAAGCCTGCGCCGCGCCCTGCCCCAGGGCAGCCCGGTGCCCACCCTACCCCGCAGTGACGCCGTGGTGCTGGCCCAGCCGGAACTGTTGTGCGATATGCTGTACAACCTGATCCAGAATGCCCGCAAAGCCACCCCGGCGGATGGCAAAGTGGAAGTGCTGCTGGACGAAACACCCACCCGGCTGACCATCCGCGTACAGGATACCGGCTGCGGCATTCCGCCGCAGGAACTGGCCCGCATTACCGAGCCGTTTTATATGGTAGATAAATCCCGTGCACGGGAGCAGGGCGGCAGCGGCATGGGGCTTGCCCTGTGCGCCAGAATTGCCGTCTTGCACGGCACAACGCTGCAATTTGCAAGTGTGCCCAGCCAGGGAACCACGGTCAGCTTCTGCCTGCAAAAAGCGGGCAGCCAACCGGAGGTGGAGCCATGAGGGAAAGGAAAATGTTTTTTCCGCCTGCACTGCGGTTGGCTGCTGTGGCTATTGCACTTTCTGCAGCGGCTTTGGCCCTGCCGCTGCCGGTTTTTGCCGTGCTGGACCGTGCCGCCGGGCACAGCATTGCGGTGCAGCAGGATGCTGAAGCGTTAAGCCCCGCCGGGCGCAGCTGTGCTGCCGCACGGGAGCTTTACTGCTGGCGTATGACCTGGCAAAATACATCCCGCACCATGGTGGAGCCTGATTCAACTCCAGCCAGCACTGCCCCCACCCTTGCCGCGGTGCAGCAGCTGCAGGCGGCCGGGGTACTGCCTGCCAGCATGGCGGATGTGCTTCTTTCCGCCATGCAGCAAACAGACAGTTGTACTACCTACACTGACGATACCGGCCAGAGCGAATATGTTTTTACATCCGATGAGAACCATGTCACCCTCACCCTGACAGCCAGCGGCCTGCCCGTTGGGTTTACGGTGGAGCAGTGCAGCTTTGCGGATTCCGCGCTGGATGAAATAGCGGATGCTTACGCCGCATTTTTAGGCGGGGATGCGATCACCGATTGGGAAACGCTGCCCCTGCAGCTGCACGAGCCCTGCGCGGTACGCTACAGCGTCAGTGCCCAGCTTTACCTTTGCGTGGCCCGCAGCGGACAAGGGCTGCGGGTGTCGGCAGCATCGCTCTCCCCGCAGGATGCCGCCGCTTACCGCGGGGATGTTACGCCATAAAGGAGGTCTGCCCCATGAAAAAGACGTTCAACCAGACCATGCCGTGCGCTGTGCGCCTGGCTGCACTGCTGCTTGTGCCCGCCGTTTGTGTTGCCTTTTCCGGCTGCAGCGCTGTGCCTGGCTGTTCCGGCAGTTCTGCGGCGGAGCCGTCCCCCTCCCCTGCCGCCGCGGAACCGGCAGCGAAACCTGATCTGCCCAGCCTGCGCCCGCTGTACCAGGGGGATGAAAACGGATATTATACCTTCATGACTGCCGCTTCGGGCGATTACCAGCAGGTGCTCTATGCGGACTACCAGACCGGTACCCAGGCCCCGGCCTGCCATATTACCGGCTGCACGCATGACAGCCCAAGCTGCCCGGCCTGCTTTTTTACCGGCGTGCCCGTCACGCTGCCCTGCCCGGTTGGGGACGGCACTTATCTTTCCTTTGTCTATGGATATGATTCCGACGGCATATCCATCGTGCGGCTGAATCAGGATTACGGCGTGGAACAGGTACTATACCACTGCAATTGCATTTCAAGTTTCTATTGCTACACGGACGGTTCTTCCCTCTGGTTTTCCACCTGCCCCAGCGGGGACAGCTATGACCGCATCAAACGCCTCGATCTGTCCACCGGCGGCATCACCACCCTGTTTGATGCCGGGGATACCAGCGGGCAATCCGCCAACATCATCGGCTGCACCGGGCGGCAGCTGGTGGTTTCGGTATCTCCTTATTATGACAGCAGTGAGTCACAGACTTCCTGCCTGTATCTAGTAGATGCCGACACCGGCGCGGCAGAACTGCTGCGGGAATACCCGATCACCAACGCTTCCGCCGGGCGCACCACTAATATAAGCACCGCTGTGCTGGACGATACTTTATATGAATATGACTACACCACCGGCGAGCTGACCGCCACCGGGCTGGCTGACCGGCAGACCCGCACCGTAACCGATGCCCTGCCGCCTGACCCATATGAGGGGCGCGGTGCGTTTGATGTGACAATTACCCGCATCCTGAACGGCCAGCTGGTTGTGGAGTACTATTCCAACGACTGGACGGACGACAACGCCGAAACAAAAACACCCGTCTACCTGGTTGACCTTGCCGCCGGCACCGTAGCGGAAAAGCCCGCCCTGCCGCCGCTGAACTGGAACGGGTACGACCACACCAGCACCACCATCATGGCCCAGCTGCAAGACCGGCTGCTGGTGCTCTGCCGTGCGGAGCCATACACCCGCACCACAACCGGAACGGACGGCGCACCCTACACGATTCAATCCTCCCACCGCTATTTTGGGCTGATCTCGTATGCCGATTACCTGACCGGCACCCCGAATTATACCGAGGTTGGGATGCTGGATTAAGCCGGGTATTTTGTTCCAAATTCTGCGCTTTTATTCTGCAAGAAAGCCGATGCTAAGGCAACACCGCACAATTCCCGCCTTGCGGCTTAAGCACCGCTCCGGCAGCTGCCGCACCTCGCTCGCCGTATCGGCACTTAGAATTACGCGGTATTGCCCTAAATTTCTGCAACGCCTCCAGCAATTTGTAGGGGACGATGCTTGCATCGTCCCGCTGGATGGGCCTTGTTGCATTGCTTGCTTTCAAAAAAACAATCTCCCCCACACACCATGCATTTTCCCAAACGTCCCCGCCGCCTGCCGCAAATCAGGCGGCATTTTTGTGTTCCTTTCCTGTTTTATGGCAACTATCCCCCGCCGCCCTTGATTTTACCCACCAAAACCTTTACAATAAGATTAAATATTACCGCTTTTGCGGAAAGGAAGTAAGATCATGGATCAGTCCAGCAAATACAGCATCAATACCCTGTGCGTACAGGGCGGCTATACCCCCGGCAACGGCGAACCCCGCCAGATTCCCATTGTGCAGAGCACCACTTTCAAATATGATAGCTCCGACGATATGGGCAAGCTGTTTGACCTGCAGGCCAGCGGTTATTTTTATTCCCGCCTGCAAAACCCCACCTGCGATACCGTCGCCGCCAAGATTACCGAACTGGAGGGCGGCACCGCCGGTATGCTGACCGGTTCCGGCCAGGCAGCCAACTTCTTTGCCCTGTTCAACATCTGCAACGCGGGCGACCACATCGTTTCTTCCAGCTCCATTTACGGCGGCACCTTCAACCTGATCTCCGTCACCATGGCAAAGATGGGCATTACCGCCACCTTTGTCTCGCCTGACTGTACCGAGGAAGAGCTGAACGCCGCGTTCCAGCCCAACACCAAGGCTGTCTTTGGCGAAACCATTGCCAACCCCGCCCTGACGGTGCTGGATATTGAAAAGTTTGCCAATGCAGCCCACGCCCACGGTGTGCCGCTGATTGTGGATAACACCTTTGCCACCCCCGTCAACTGCCGCCCCATTGAATGGGGTGCCGATATCGTGACCCATTCCACCACCAAGTACATGGACGGCCACGGCGCAACCCTGGGCGGTGCCATTGTGGACGGCGGCAAGTTCGACTGGATGGCTCATGCCGATAAGTTCCCCGGCTTGTGCACCCCTGATGACAGCTACCACGGTATCACCTATGCCGAGCACTTTGGCAAGGAGGGTGCTTTCATCACCAAGGCAACCGCACAGCTGATGCGTGACTTTGGCTGCGTGCAGAGCCCCATCAACGCCTACATGCTCAACCTTGGCCTGGAAAGCCTGCATGTGCGCATGGCCCGCCATTGCGAGAACGGCCAGGCTGTGGCAGAGTTTTTGGCCAGCCACCCGAAGATTGCCTATGTGAACTACTGCGGCCTGCCGGGCGATAAGTACCATGCTGTTGCCGAAAAGTACCTACCCAATGGTTCCTGCGGCGTTGTCAGCTTTGGCGTAAAGGGCGGGCGCGAAGCCGCCGCTGCCTTTATGGGCCACCTGAAGATTGCCGCCATTGAGACCCATGTGGCCGATGCCCGCACCTGCTGCCTGCACCCCGCCAGCTCCACCCACCGCCAGATGAACGACGAGCAACTGATTGCCGCCGGTGTTCAGCCCGACCTGGTGCGCATGAGCTGCGGTCTGGAAGATAAGAACGACCTGATCCACGATATTGCCCAGGCACTTGACCAGATCTGACCGTTAAGGAGTTTACTGTTTATGCCTTTGATCATTCCCAAAGAGCTGCCCGCCTATGGCGAACTTTCGCGCGAGAACGTGTTTGTCATGCACCAGCAGCGTGCGCAGACCCAGCAGATTCGCCCCCTGCGCATCCTGATTTTGAACCTGATGCCCACCAAAATTGTAACGGAAACCCAGCTGGCACGCCTTTTGGCCAACAGCCCCCTGCAGGTGCAGCTGACCTTTTTGCAGACCAAGACCCATGATACCACCCACACCCCGCAGGAGCACATGAAGGCGTTTTATAAAACCTTTGATGCGGTGCGCAATGAGCGCTTTGACGGTATGATCATCACCGGTGCCCCCATTGAGGACCTGGACTATGAGGATGTGGACTACTGGAACGAGCTGTGCGAGATCATGGATTACAGCCGCGAAAACGTATATTCCACCATTCATCTGTGCTGGGGTGCGCTGGCCGGGCTGTATTACCACTTCGGCGTGCGCAAGGTACACCTGCCAGAAAAAATGTTCGGCGTGTTCGAGCACCGCGTGGTGCGGCCCTCCAACCCGCTGGTGCGCGGCTTTGACGAAATATTCTATGCCCCGCACAGCCGCTGGGCCGGGCTGAACCGCGCCGATATTGATGCCGCCCCGGAGCTGCGCATGCTGGCCGAAAGCGATGTTGCCGGCCCCATGCTGCTTTCCACTGAGTCCGGCCGCCAGATTTTTGTCATCGGCCACCCGGAATACGACAAGTACACTTTGGATGCCGAGTACCGCCGCGATGTAAAGGCGGGCAAGGAAATTCATGTGCCGGTCAACTATTACCCGGACGATGACCCCAACAAGGACCCCATTTTCCGCTGGCGTGCCCATGCGCACCTGCTGTATACCAACTGGCTGAACTACTATGTCTACCAGAACACCCCCTATGACCTGGATGATCTGGAAGCCGTGGTGGACCCGCCCCGCACCTGAGGAGGACGTATGCCGAAGATCAGTGCCTGTATTGTGGCATACTGTGATTATGATGAAGTGTGCGCCGCTGTGCGCAGCGTGCTGGCCAACACCCCCGGCGATGACTTTGCCCTGTATGTGGTGGATAACGCCAGCCCGGATGGCTGCGGCCCCCGCCTGGCGCAGACAGATTTTGGCGATGTACGCGTGCAGGTGATCTGCCTGCCCAAGAACCTCGGCTTCGGCAAGGGCCACAACAGCATTATGGACCGCCTGACCAGCGATGTACACTTTATCCTGAACCCGGATGTGATCATTCACGATGACATCCTGCCCCAGATGGCGCAGTGGCTGCTGGACCACCCCGGCGTTGTGATGGCCACGCCGCAGCTCTATTTTCCGGATGGGCGCATCCAGAACCTGCCGCGCCGCAAGCCCACCCCGTGGCTGCTGCTGGCCCGCCAGCTGGCCCCGCGGTTTGGCGGTGTGATGCAAAAAGCTGACGAACATTACACCATGCAGGATGAGGACCTGACGATCCCCCGCCCCATTGAGTTTTGCACCGGCAGCTTTGCCGCCATCCGCACCGATGTGTTCAAAACCATCGGCGGTTTTGACCCCGAATACTTTATGTATGTGGAGGATGCCGACCTGACCCAGCGTGCTCTGCGCCAAGGGCTTGTCTACCTGCTGCCGCAGTTCACCGCCACCCACGCCTGGCACCGCGACCCCATGCGGGACGCAGGCAAGTTCAAAATGCAGTTGAAGAGCATGGGCCGGTATTTCAAAAAATGGGGCATCGGCAAGGGGAATGTGTAAACGGGTTATTGTTTCAGCAAAAAACACTTGCACTTATTGAGACCGCAGAGGTGCATATTGTGCGCACCTGCCGCCTCTTCCTTGTCATCTCCCAAATTTAGCACTTGACGCACACGGCGTGAACAGATATAATAGAAATGTTCACGAGGTGTTGCGCAGCTGGTAGCGCGCGTGGTTTGGGACCACGAGGCCGCAGGTTCGAGTCCTGTCACCTCGACCAAAATAAAAGCCGTAGATTCGTTAGAGTCTACGGCTTTTATTATTTTAAGTACACACTTTTATAGCTTTTTCGCAAATCAACTTTCAGGGAATCCACTTTTTACTATTTTACAGTCCACTATAAACGCTATGTAATGGTTACAGCATCCATCGTTCCAGCATCTGGATGATATTTGAGCGCGATCGTTGTTTTCCGCTGGCGAAGGAATCCATCTGTTCCGAATTGAAAACAAAGCACGTTTCAAATTTATGGCAACACCGCATAATTCCCGCCTTACGGCTTAAGCACCGCTCCGGCGGCTGCGGTACGGCATCTGCGTTGCCAAAATGCTCGATAATGTCGGGTTGCGGTACCCGCATCGTGCTTCGGGGGCAAAAGCCCCTCGCACTCTGCGACCGCTGCCCCTGCTTCGGTTCGCTGTTTCCGCCACTGGCGGCGTTCACCTTTGCAGCATCCAGTATTATCTGCGCTTTTGGCTTAGCAGCTGCCGCACCTCGCTCGCCGTATCGGCACTTAGAATTATGTGGTATTGCCTTATCCTTATCCTGATCGGGAACCAGCGCACCGTTTAATGAACCATAAGAAATCTTTTTAATATGAGTTGTTTTTGGATCGTTTTATCATCCGCTTTGTTATGAAGCCCAAAGGCCGATCTCATCGCCGGATCCGTTAAAAAACCTCTGGCATTGAAGGCACAAATCATAAGCTTCCTCTTCAGATGGCACCAGTTCTATCGCACAGATATAATCGTAGAGCGGGCAGATATTTTTTGTTATCGTTTCCTTTCTTGTGTATTTTCCCCTTGGCTGATACAATGTAGAAAAAACAGTTAAGGAGCATCCCCAATGATTCGTGAAATTTGCAAAGACGAGACTTTTCTTGCGCAGAAAGCCGCGCCCGCCACGGCGGCGGACCTTGGCGTAGCGCAGGACCTGATGGAAACTCTGATTGCCCACAAGGATGGCTGCGTGGGTATGGCGGCAAACATGATCGGCGTGAACAAACGCATCATCGCTTTTGAGAATGACGGCGAATACATGGTCATGTTCAACCCTGTCATCGTCAAACAGTCCGGAGCCTATGAAACGGACGAAGGCTGCTTATCTCTTACCGGCACGCGGAAAACCAAGCGCCACAAAGTCATCAAAGTGCAGTGGCAGAATGAAAAATTCCAGACGCGGCTTAAAACGTTTACCGGCTGGACGGCGGAAATCATCCAGCACGAAATTGACCACTGTGAGGGAATTTTGATTTAAGGCAACACCGCACAATTCCCGCCTGACGGCTTAAGCACCGCTCCGGCGGCTGCGGCACGGCATCTGCGTTGCCAAAATGCTCGATAATACACAAAGTATTATCTGCGCTTTTGGCTTAGCAGCTGCCGCACCTCGCTCGCCGTATCGGCACTTAGAATTATGCGGTATTGCCTTAACCTTTTTCTTTTTCTTGCATTTGGCTTTCGTTCAGCAGGTTCAGTGGTTTCAAACCTCTTTCCAGTGTGCCTCAATGGCAGCGCGGTTCAGCTGCTCACCGATCACGATGATCACTTCCTGCGCTTTGGCAATGGGCTTTAAGGTCATGGCGTCGCGGCTGGCGTTCAGCTCCAGCCAGCCATTTCCATCCGAAGTAAAGCCCTTAATGCGCATAATGCGGCCGCAGGAGGCATCGGCAAACAGTTCATTCATCACTTCTTTCAGCCGCGGCAGGGGTAAGTGACGGTCGATAAAATAGAGCGAAGAAAACACATCGTGCTGGTCAAAGTGCATTTTTTCATAGCTGGCCTGCTTGCTGCCGCAGGCGGCAACGGCGGCCAGGTCCTGCGGGGTCAGGTCCTCCCAGTTTTTGCGCAGTACATCTGCGCCAAAGCGGCGGGCGCAGCCGTTTTGCTCCAGCGCGTGGTTCAGGTAGTTTACCGTGGAATCCATCTCGGCCGGGGTAGCCAGCTGGCTGCGGCTCAGCACCACCATGCCGGCATTGGCGGTTTCGGACGCCAGCAGGTAGGCCGACTGAGGCGAAAGCTGCTGCTCCTGCTTGGCATCCACAATAGCAATCACGTTGCCCATACGGTACCACTTATCCAGCGGTTCGTCGTGCAGGATGTCAAAAAATTCATCTACATCAAAAATACCGCTCGGCTCAATAATGACCCTGTCAAAGCCCTGCATGGCCAGCGAGATCAATTTGGTGCGCATCCGGCGCTGGTGGGTATCGCAGTCGCACCCGCCGCTGATGCTTTCCATATCGCAATGGTCGCCCAAAATATCCTGCAGCAGCATAACATCCACATTGACCGCGCCAAAGTCATTTTCCAAAATGCAGACATTCCAGCCCTGCTGAACCATATAGCGGGCATAGTGCCGCATAAAAGTCGTTTTGCCAGAGCCAAGAAAGCCGGTGATCAAATCGACCTGTACCATAGTTGTTCCCCTCCTGTTGGTGGTAAATTGCTTGTGCCTGTTATTATATCACATTTTTATTCAGTTTGCTTCATCAAACCCAAATTCAAAAAGAAAAGCCGCCACACAGGTCCCTGTTCCTGTGCGGCGGTTTTTCCTTGAAAAGAAGAAAAAAGAGAAAGAGGAGTGGATGAAAAAAGTCTGCGTTGTCCCCCTGAGCATTTGGCAATGCCCCAACGGTGTTCGGGTCCCTGTTCCCTGACACCGTTCCTATTGGGAACAACTATAGAATACCCGATAGATGTGAACAATTCGTGATAAAAAATTCAACATTTTGCAAAAAGCGCCGCGCAATTTTCCATATTTCAAAGGTTGTGGCGGTTATTCTTCCTGTGCGGGGTGTAAAT
>UMBF01017709.1_pt1 | contig 22449 bp, 21 predicted proteins | sample 1963901 | NCBI WGS metagenome assembly UMBF01 (sample SAMEA4835935, study PRJEB28245) | human gut metagenome | biome: gut microbiome; material: fecal sample | place: Denmark | collected 2008 | reverse complement strand
ACCGCAACTGGGAAGAGCTCCTCAAGCTCTGCGATATGTAAAAAGCCGCCCCCTTCCGGGACCTGACGAAAGAAAACATTCCCCTGTGACCTACGGTCACAGGGGAATGTTCTTATATGTAGGGTCAGACATGGGAAGTGGGAGCGCGCTTTTGCCGCAAGACGCCCCGCAGCCACAGAAGGTCCTCCGGACCGATCACCCGCAGCAGTGTCCAGAGAAAGAGAAGCATCAAAAGATAGCAGCTTCCGGACAAGGCCAGCCCTACAACACTGCCGCTTTGCGGCAGACAGAATTGCACCAGTGCAGCCGCCCCGGCACAGAAAATGGCCCGCACAGCAGGAGCGGGTTGGACTCGGATGCCGGAGACGAGAATCAGACGGCGGAAACTGAGCAGGAAATTCACCAGATGCGTGACGGCGAAGCTGAGGAAGTAGCCGCTCAGTCCCCATCGGGGCAGCAGGAACCACAAGATGGCCACATCCAGAAAAGAAGTCAGAAGGTTGTATCGGGCATTGGCATCCTGATGCCCAAGTCCTTTGCAGATGGCATCGGTGACGATATCCACATATAAAAGCGGAATGAGTGGGGCATACAGCTGCAGATAAGTCCCGGCGTCGGGTTCTTGATAGAGCAGATTTCCCAGCGGCCGGGCCAGGGAAAACAGCACGCCCCCGGCGGCCAACCCGTAGAGGAGGGCTGTCCGCAGGCTGCGCCGGGCCAGGTACTGCACCCGGGGCTGGCGGTGCCCGGCGGCGCACCGGGAAAACTCTGGGATCAGGAGCGAGGAGAGAGAAAACAGAATGGCGGCAGGCAGCATCAGCACCGGAAAAACCATGCCGTGTATGATGCCGTAGTCCGCCATGGCATTGACGGTTCCGGCAAAAAGAACCAGCCGTTTGGGAATCAGCAGGTTTTCCACGGTGTTGAGGCCCGAGCGGAGATTATCCGCAAGTCCCAGAGGCAGCGCGATCCGGAAAATCCGGCGATAAGGGGGGCGTGGTGCGGAGCAGGAAGGTGTACAGGGCCGGCCGGTGTGCTGGAGAAGCAGGAGCGCGCAGAACCCTGCCGTACAGGCCGCACCGTTCCCCAGTGCCACCGCGGCACAGGCGCGGCCGCTGTCCATCCCGGAGTCCCGGAACAGAAGAAAAACCGTGACGGCCATAGAGCACCCCTGCTCCAGGAATTCCACAAAAATCAACTCCCGGATGCGCCCAACGGAAGTGCAGTAGGCATCCAGCACACTGCCAAGGCATCGCAGCGGCAAAAACAGCGCGCAGATGCGCAGGGCGGCAATGACCGCCGGGCTGCCGATCCAGTGCTGTGCCAGCGCAGGGGCGAAGTGCCACAGCGCTGCAGCAGAGAGTGTGCCCAGTACCAGTGCATAGCGAAAGCAGCCCCGCAGTACGGCACGGGCGTCCTGGGGGCGGCCCCGGCCCAACGACTCGGCGGTAAGATAAACCGCACAGGTGCGGATTCCGGCAGAACCCAGCGTAAAGGCCAGCTCTTTCACGGAGAATGTCAGCTGCAAAAGGCCCATTCCCGCAGCTCCGATCCGGCCGGATAAAAAAACCTGAAAACTCATCAGTACCAGCCGCAGCAATAGGCTGGACCCCGTTAAAAGAACGGTGCCGTAAAAGATGGAGCTTCCCGTCTGCAACGCCCTCACCCCCTCTCTACTATATGGACGGGGCCCGGTAAGATTCCCGGAAGAGAGAAAAAGAGAGGGGCAAACTTTTTCGCCCGTATCAGCGTCTGTATCAAGAAGGCCGCCTGCCCGACAGCCGATACCGGATGGAAAGGGTGCGATAAGATGCGAAACATGGGATTGCTGCTGGTGGTGGGGCTGTTGTGTCTGTCGCTGACGGCCTGCGGTCAAAGCGGGGGTACGGCTGACCATGGGGCGGAGTCTGATCTGCCGGAGACAAACGAGACAGCGGAATCGCCGGACGGAGGGGAGGACTCTGCGGAGCTGTCGGAACAGGATACGGAAACACCTTCCTGCGAGGATAATTTTTCTGTGGACACGGCAGAGATCACGGCCTTTGCCCAAAAAATTCAGTCTGTGACAGCGGAGCAGGACCTGACGGGGCTGGCGGAATTTGATTGTCTATCCCGTGTATGTGGGCTTTCCGGAGGGCCTCTCCCCCAGCATGGCGGGCTTTTCCCTGTCCGCAAGCGGAAAACCCAACATCGTTTTCGGTGTGGCAGAGGGAAAACTGGCGGTGCTGGCCATCAATTATTGAAGAATTTGAAGAAAAAGTGCGCTCCGCCAATGGCGGAGCGCACTTTGATCGTTTGGCATTTTTCCACGGGCAGCGCCGCCGCTGTGGAAAAAGCCGGCACTTGTCGGGCTTTCAAGCGGCTGTTCAAAGCGATGCCGATGGCAGTTCTCGAAAAACGGCCGCCAGTTTTGAACAGCGCGTGGAAAACTTTTGGCACGATCAGAACTTCAGGCGGAACCGTATGTCGCCGGTGTGGATTTCATCACCACTGCGGAGAATTCGGGGCGCATCCACCGGCGTATCATTGACAAAGGTGCCGTTTTGAGATTCCAAATCCTCGATGCGGACGGCACCCTCAGAGAAGAAGATCCGCGCGTGACGGCGGGAGAGAGAGGGGCAGTCAAAGCAGATGGCACAGGCAGAATCCCGGCCGACGATCAACTCGTCTGTCAGGTCAAAGGCGGAAGTGGGACTGGTGAGCACGCCTTCCAGGACTTCCAGCCGCAGATAGATGCCGGTGCTGTCTGCCTGTGCAGCAGGCGCCGCTTCCTTCTTCGGGACGGAGGTCCCCTTCTGATGAAGCAGGGCCGCAGCGGCCACGGCCGCCGCGATCACCGCGACACCGATCACCGCCACTACAGTGGGGGAGAGCCGAAAAGGCTCGGACGCTGCTTCTTCCGGGGCTGCTTCCGCCTCCGATACCGGGGTTCCCGCCCCTTCGGCAGGCGGAAGAGCCTCACCGGAAGGGGGCTTAGTGGTGTCCACAGCAGAATTGCCGGAGGCTGGGAGTTCTACCTCCGAGGTCCCCCGGCACACCAGCTGCGCCCCGGAACCGAAGGTGACGGTGACCGGCTGTGTGCCGCCCTCGGAGGAATAGGCACCCAGCTGAAATCCGGTGACCAGCAGGTCCCCAGTGTAGGATGCCAGCCGATCCGCTGCCTCCAGAGCGGTCAGGTCCGTTCCCACCTCTAGGTGGATTCCCTGGGAGGCATCCACCAGGCCGGCCAGTCGGGAGAGGGCGTCGGTATCATTGCCAAAGCCCACAGAGTGGAGCAGAACGTCAGACTCCTCCAGGCGGGCGGAGAGGGTCTCCAGAGGGATACCGCCCTGGGGGTCGTACTGCACGGCGTCGGATAAAACGATCACGCTGCGCAGTTCGTTGCCGGACCGGGGCAGGGCCGCAAAATAGTCCAGTGCCTGGCCGAGGCTGGTGTTGAGCCGGGTCTGGGTTGCGGTATAGGTGACGGCATGGATCGCCTCGGCCAGTTCCGCCCCGGAGAGATCCTCAGAGAGCACAGTGAAATCCCTGCCAAAAGTGGCCAGAAGAAAACGGGTGTTTTCCCCACTGGCCTTGGCCAGTTCCCGGGCAAAGGCGATAACATCCTCCTGGAAATCCGGCATGGAGTTGGAGCAGTCCACCAGCAGCATCTCCACCACGGGAGAACCTGCCTGCCGGACGGTCTTGAGGGTGTCGGAGTCGGGAAAGACCTGACCGTCCAGAGATGCCTCTGCCTTGGTAATGGGCTCTGTGACGCCGGAGAGGGAGACATAAGTGTAAAGTGTGTTGTCGTAGACGAAGGTGCGCACCAGCTCTGCGTTTCCCGCTGCCAGAACCGGGACGCACAGGCACACCACCGCCGCGGCCGCAAGGAAAAACCGTAAAAACCGTTTCATTGTCATTCCTCCACAAAAACGGTGATCAGGGAGTAGTTGTCATTCCCCGGCGGTGTGCGCCGGATGTGGCGCAGCAGCATCAGCTGCGCCCAGTGCTCCGGGGACTGGGCCTTGGCAAGGTCCAGCAGCATCTCCTCATTATACACAAATTCCCAAAATCCATCGGAGCAGAGCAAAAAGGCATCTCCCGCCTGAACAGATTCGGCCTCCGCCTCCGGCTGACAGGACGGCTTGCCCAGCGTCCGCAGAAGGCTGGAACGGTCGTCGTCGTGATAGACATCCATATAGGAGATCTCCCCGCCCAGAAACTTTTTATAGGTGACGGAGTGGTCCCGGGTGACGGAGGACAGCGTTCCGCCGGAGAAATGATAGATCCGGGAGTCGCCGATGTGGGCACGGAGGGCCTGAGAGCCGTCCAGCACCAAAGCGGCGGCGGTGGTTTTCATGTCCCCCTGCCCCTCCAGGGCCTGCTGGGAGAGAATCTGCGCATTGGCGGCACGGAACAGGTCCGTCAGGCTGTCACAGTCCAGGGTTTCCGCCTGGAGACAGCCGTCCAGCAGCGTGTCTGCGGCCAGCGCTGAGGCCACCTCTCCGCTCTGGTGGCCGCCAAGGCCGTCCGACACCACAAAGACCCCCCGGTCCCCCTCCGCCCGGCAGCGGACGCTGTCCTCGTTGTGGGTGCGCCCGCCCCGGTTGGTATAGGAAAAAGCAGAGATCTTCATGGCTCACTCCAAATCGAGATACAGCGTGTTGTCCGGCTCTCCCAGATAAATGGAGCTCTTGGGCGGCAGCTTCACCGGGGATTCCGGCGCGATCCGCTGCCCGCCGGCCAGGAAGGTGCCGTAAGTGGACCCGAGGTCCGTCACCACAAAGACCTGTGACTGTTCGTCAAAGTAGATCTGGCAGTGATGGGCGCTGACGCCGGGAGTGTTCTCCCGGAACACCAGACGGCAGGTGGCGCTGTCCCGGCCCACCTGGACGGGCTGGTGATGCAGCTGCACCGTCATGCCGCCGTGCTGGGTGGACATGGAGCGGATGATGGGACTGGGACCGGACTGGGCCGGGGCGGCCGGCGTTTGGGGCTGAGAGGGCTGTCCGGCCTTTTTCCGCTTTTTGGAGGCGGCGACCGCAATCACAATCACCACCACAACGACCACTGCACCACCGGCGATGCCATAGAGCGGCAGACTGCTGCCGGACGTGCTGTCCGCCAGGGTATAGGAAATGTTGTTCCGGTCCAGCAGCGGCAGGATCTCACTGACGGAGACGGCATAGAAGAGGTTTTGATCCAGGTCGGACCCGGCGGTGTTGATGCCGATGACCGTGCCGTCCCCATCCGTCAGGGGGCCGCCGGAGTTGCCGCCGCTGAGGGCGGCATCGGTCTGGATCAGCTTGCGTCCGGTGCCGCTCTCCGTCAGAAAGCGGCTGATGCTGCCGGTGGTGACGGTGGCGTCGCTCTTGCTGGCGGAAGTGACGGACTGGACTGTCAGGTCTGCTGCCAGAGGATATCCCACTGCGTAGACCTCATCTCCCAGCGCGGACTCCGGCGCCTCCCGCATGGAAAGGGAAACCCGCTGGTCCGTGGGCTCCGCCAGCTTCAAAAGAGCCACATCCTTTTCATAGTCGTAGTCCACCAAGTAGGCCTCTTCCTGGGTGTCTTCATCGAAGAACACGGAGAGCTCTCCGCCGCCTAAGGCCTTGCCGGCCAGGATAAACTCCTCCACCACATGGCAGTTGGTGACGATGTACTGGGGGTCCTCCCCCTGCTGCCCCACAAAGAAGCCGGTGCCCCGCCAGTAGGACATCTCGCCGGTGCTGTCCGGTGCGCCGGAAGAGATCAGTACAATGCCGTCCAGTACGCCCTGGTCAAACGCGGCGGAGGCCGGAACGGCTCCCACCAGGAACGCCGCCAGCAGTGCTGCGGCCAATACGCGGAATTTTTTCATCTTATTCCCTCCCGTTGATCGATTGAATGGAGATCATGGTTCCGGTGAAATTGTCTTGTGCAGAAAGCCCCTTTTCCAGAACCAGAGTTTCCAGCAGACGGCAGCCCTCGTCCGGCGGCATGCGCATGGCCTCCAGCAGTTCCGCAGGCGTCAGCACACCGCTGATCCCATCGGAGCAGAGCAGCAGCACGTCTCCGGGCAGCAGGAAAAAGGGACGATGGTTATAGTCCGCCTCCCGCAGCTCCGGCATGCCCAGAAAGGCGCTCAGCCGCCGGGTGTCCTCATCATGTTCCGCCCGGGCGGGGTCGCTGGGCTCCCGGCCCAGTTCCTCCAGGTACAGTTCGTTGAGTCGGGTGTGCTCCCGGTTGACTTGGAACACGCCGCCGCTGCGCATCAGGAAAATGGCGCTGTCCCCCACGCTGATCCAGTGGAGGCGATCCCGGAGAATCCAGACCGCCACGGCGGTGGTGCCGCTCCGACCGCCAAAGCGCTGGAAAAGGGCGTCATTGATGGCACAGGTACCTGTGAGCAGCTGACGGGGGACGTCGCCTGCTGCATCCAGTGTCTGAAAGAGATGTAAAAAGCCGTCCACTGCCGCCTCGCTGACGGCTTTTCCGTCCGCAAGCCCCCCCATTCCGTCCGCCACCACGGCAAACAGTCCCTGGCGGGCCATGGCTTCCGGGTCCGAGGCATTTACCAGGGCAAAGGAATCCTCCTGCCCCTCCCGGGCACCGATGCCTTGAACGTTGCCGGCCAGAATAGGAGGCTGGGGCGTGGGGCGGCGGAGCTGCTGGGTGGGGGCGTCGTCCGTTACCCGGCGGGACCGGCGGAAGAAGTCACAGATCCGTCCCATGGCCGTCCTCTTTCCGCTTCCAGGTGAAGTGTTCGCCGCACAGGGGGACAAAGAGAAGCTTGGTCTCCCCGAAGTCAATGAGGTCGTATGCCTTCAGCGGCACAGCGGCAAAGACCTCCTCCCCGTTGAGATAGATGATGTTGCGGCCGCCGCCGGGGATGAGATTGAACCGGTTATTGCGCTCACTGTAACTGAGTTTGGCGTGGTTTTCCGCCGAGAGCTTCATGTCCCCGGTGATGGTGATGTCCATCCGGTCGCTGCGGCCGATGGAATTAATGCCGCCCCGGATGGTGTAGCTCTTGCCCCGACTGGGGCCCGCCACACAGGCAAGCCACCCCACCACCGGGTCAAACCCCATCTGGGACTGCATGATGCCCACGGTCTTGCCCCCTTCCGTCACCGGCACGGCCTCGGGCGGCATGGTGGGCCGGGGCTCCGCCGCCGGTGTGCCGGAGGGATCATACCCCTTGGGCGGCATGGTTTTGGAGGGAGCTGTCACCGGTGTATATCCCCGGGGCGGCTGGGTTTTGTTTTCTGCCGTGACCGGGGTGTATCCCTTGGGCGGCTGCGTCTTCTGGTCGGCAGTCACTGGAGTGAGGGGAGCCGTTTTCTGGGGGGCTGTGGCCGGTATCGGCGCGCGGGGAGTAGGCGTTGACAGGTGAATGGGCGCCGTGCGGCCTGCCGCCGCCACCGTGATCTGCTGATGGGTGTTGCAGTAGGGGCAGACGGCGTATTTTTCCGGGTCATAGAGATGTCCCCGGCCGCATTCAATCTGAGCCATGGTGATTCCTCCTTTTGCTGTGTGGGTCAGCTCTTGGTGACATTGGGAACATGGGCCACCGGTGACCAGTCGGTGATCTTGGCATTGCCGTATTCCCGGATCTCCAGGGACTGGAGATTGGTGAGGTTTGCCAGGGCGGAGATGTCTGTGACGCCCCGCTCCGTCAAGGTCAGGGACTGGAGATTGGTCAGTTTTCCCAGAGGAGAGATGTCGGTCAGAACGGGGCGGTTGTAATCTCCGTTGATGTAGAGTTCCAGAGAGCGGAGATTGGTGAGGCTTGCCAGGGGGGCAAGACTGGTGACCCGCTCATTGATGTTGAGGTAGAGGTCCGTCAGACCGGTGAGGCTGGAAAGAGGCGCCAGCGAGGAGTAGCCTGCCGTGTCGGAGTTGCCGTAGATCCGCAGGGAAGTCAGCTTGTTCAGCCCGGAAATGGGCTCCAGGCTCGCCACATCCCCGGAGATCTCCAGGTTGGTGAGCTCCGTGAGACCGGAAAGACCGCTGATGTCCAGCAGGATATTGGCCTGATAGTCCATGGAGGGCAGCCGCAGGGACTGGAGCTTGGTGAGCCCGGCCAGGGGCGCTACGTTCCGATAAGTGGCATCACTGCCGTAGAAGTTCAGCTCCCGGAGCTCTGTCAGGTTCTCGATCCCTTGGAAGCTGGCAAGGCCGTTTGCCTGCATGGAGAGAGACTGGAGGGCGGTGAGCTTGGAAAAGGCGGTGAGGTCTTTCACATAGCCGTCGGTATAGAGGTAGAGGGACTGGAGCTGCGTGAGGTTTGCCAGCGGGGAGAAGTCCTCCACGTACGGCGACGAGTTATTGCCGTTGGGGGAGATCTGCAGCTGCTGCAGCTTGGTCAGGCCCGCCAAGGGGCTCAGGTCTGTAAAGTTCAGACTGCCGTAGAGGTAGCACTCCTTCAGCTCCGTCAGGGTCTCCATCCCCGAAAGGCTGTTCAGCTGCCCCATGTCCAGCCGCAGGGACTGGAGCTTCGTCATGCCCGAAAGACAGGAGAGGTCCTCCGCCGCCAGGCCGCTGGCCACGTTCCCGATGCGCTGGAGCTCCAGGCTCTTGAGATTGGTAAGGCTGGATAGAGGGGCAAGGTCCACCTTATTGAAACTGCCGGCAAGCTGCAGCTCCGTCAGGCTGGTCAGATTCTCCAGGGGGGAGAGGTCCTCCACACCGAAGACCAGAATCCGCAAGGATTCCAGGTTCGTCAGACCTGCCAGCGGCGTCAGGTCGTTGATGCCGCTGCTTACACCGTTGCCCCAGCTGCCGTCAAAGCTGATCTCTGTCAGGCTGGTGAGATCCGCCAGGGGGCTTAGATCGCTGATGGCAGACCCAGGGGGCAGGGAGAGATAGGTGAGATTTTTCATGTTGGCCAGAGGAGAGAGGTCGCTGATGCCGGAGTTGCCGTTGCTGCCGCTGCCGCCGGAGAGCTGCAGCTCCTCCATTTGGGTCATCCCCGCCAGGGGAGAGAGGTCGGAGATCTCGTTTTGCCGCAGGTTCAGGCTCCGCAGCTCCGTAAGAGGTTCCAGAGCAGACAGATCCGTGATCTTGTTTTCCCGCAGGTCCAGGTAGGTGAGGTTCACCATGTACTGCAGGGGCTCGATGTCCTCATCTGTCAGCCCCATGCCCTGGAGGCGCAGCTCCCGCTCATTGGTGCTGTAAGTTTCCCCGGCGATGGTGACGGAGGGGACCGCCGACTGCTTGAGGGGCGGGCCGTCATCCTTCCCGCCGCCGGAAAGGACACCCACGGCAATGACTACCGCCAGCACGGCCGCGGCGATGCCGCCGAAGAGGGCGGGCTTTTTCTTTATCTTGGCAATGGCGGCGTCCAGCTGGCCGCCGGCGGTGGCAGGCGGAGGCGCGGCCCCCGGCACCTCCACCACCCGCTGGGACTCGATGGCCTCTAGGAATTCCGCGGCGCTCTGGAACCGGTCCTCCGGCTGGACGGCCAGACCCTTTAAAATGGCCTTGTCCAGATACTCCGGAATGTCGATACCCAGCTGGGAGATCGGCACCAGCTCATCCTTGTCCAGCCGCTCCAGAGACTCGGGAGGCAGGTACCCGGTGATGGCGGCATAGAAGCAGGCGGCGCAGGAATAGACGTCGATGTAGGGGCCCTGGCGGCTTCTCCGAATGTACTGCTCTTTCGGGGCGTAACCCACCTTCAAAATCACGTCCAGGCTTTTGGACTTGTCCCCGATGGAGTACCGGGCGGAGCCGAAGTCCAGCAGCTTGACCATGCCGTCTTTGGTGATGTAGATGTTGTCCGGCGTCACGTCCCGGTGGATAAAGCCCTCGGCGTGGACGGCGGTGAGGGCCTGGAGCACCGGAATCATGACATTGCAGGCGTCCTCCACGCTGACCTTGCCGCCGTGGTTGGCGATGTAGGTCTTGAAGGAGATGCCCTCGATATAGTCCATGACGAAATAGGATGTGTCGTTTTCGTCAAAGTAGCTGGAAACACCGGCAATATTGGGGTGGCCGATAAACTTGGCCAGTGTCCGGGCCTCCTCCTGGAACCGTTCGGCACCGTAGGTGAAGGCCTCCGTCTTGCTCTCTGCCAGGACGGAGACGGTGGTTCCGTCTACCCGGGTGGCCAGCTCTCCGGGCATGAACTCCTTGATGGCAACTTTTGCGTCCAGTTGGGTGTCCAGGGCGAGATAGGTGATGCCGAAGCCTCCCTGCCCCAAGACCCGGCCCACAATGTAGCGGCTATTGAGCACTGTGCCGGCCCGGAGCGCTGTGGGGTATTTCTGCTGATTTTCCAGAAGATCGAACCCGCAGCAGGGACAGGGGCCATCCCCTTCGGGACGCTCCTGGAAACAGTTGTAGCAAAGGTGCTTGTTGAATCCTTCCATGCAAAAACCTCACTTTACAATGGATCGCGGCCGTGTGTTTTTTGCGGAAAACACGGGAAACAATTTGCCTGCCGCGGCAGGCGGATATGAGGCGGCAGAGAAAAGGCGGGGCGGGATTGCTCCCGTCCTGCCTCGAATGCAGGGATTACAAACCCAGCAGCTGCTTTTTCAAGGCGTTGAATTCTTCCTGGGTGATGGCACCGCAGTCCAGCAGGTCTTTGTACTTTTTCAGTTCATCTGCTGCGTCAAAGCCCGGCGTCTGCTGCCGGGGCGCGGAATACTGAGGTGCAGCGTACTGCGGTGCAGTATAGGCCTGGGCGCCATTGGCGCTGGTCTCCAGGGCATTGATCTTGTCCTGCATCAGAATCGGGGGAATGATGCCCACAAAAATAGCCAGGATCAGGCACAGTGTGGCAAGATCGGAGGGGATTCCTTTCCGTGCGGCCAGCTTGTCGAGCCGCTGGGCACTCTTATAGACCCAGTAAATGCTGTAAAAGGGTACGAACATGCACAAAAGCAGCTTGGTGGTGGGGTTGCGGGGCGGCTTATCCTCCACTTGGTTGAGATAGCGGGTGGTGCGGTAGATCCAGACGAGATACCAGATGCCGAAGGTGAACAGCAGCAGCAGGACATGAGCGACGATGCTGAAATAAGCGCTGCCGGCAGGGGCCGGGTTCTGAGGGGCGTATCCGCCGGCGGGATCGGAGGCAGCGGAGGAATTTTCTGCGGGAGCGGCGCCATAACTGGCGGCAGCACCGGCAGCGCCGAATCCGCCTGCGGGTTTTGCGGAGCCAGACTGCGTTCTCGGGAAGAGCCCGCCGTCAGAGTCAACGGTCCAGGCGGCAGTGCACAGCAGCACTACGGCGGCCAGCGCGTAGGCAATGGTATTGCCGAAAAGCTGCTGGATGAAAAAGCCGAAGCCGGAGCCGCCGAAGAACAGTTCCCACACCAGGGCAAAGAACTGAATCACGATGCAGACCGCCAGGCAGGCGGCGGGGACAAACCAGAACCTTTTCGCCGTCTCCCGCAGTGTGGGCAGGGCCTGGGTCAAAAGTGCCACCAGCAGCATCACCATCAGAATGAAGGCGGCAGACTGCAGCAGGTAGATCAGACGGTAGGAAAAGGTCACATAGGGGGCGATCAGACAGCGAAGCGCGTTGAGGGCGATCACACCAAAGCCGACGGAGAGCAGGATACTCTGCTTTTTCATCAGCAGCATTGCCGCAAGGAAGGCATAGGCTGCCAGAACCAAAATGCCCCAGACGATCACGGAGACGGGGAAATACTCCATGTACGACAGGTAGTGACTGTAATCTACAACGGATTTCAAAGAGAGAAGCGCGGTGATGGCGGCGGCGATCCCGCCGATGAGACTGCTGGAGAGCGAAGTCGTTTTCGGTTGCATGTCTTGTGTTGTCTTCTGCACGTCCTATCTGGCACAGGACGGAGGAGACACTCCCTTCCTTCTGTTTTTTGTTTTCAGAGAATCGATACCACACACATAAACAGAGTAAACTGCCCGTTCCGGGGTCAAAGCAGGGTCTTTTCGTTTTCAGAGAAGAGTTTGTCGTTGATCTCGTTTAGTTCCGTGCCGTGGAGGATGCCGTGGCTGATGATGGCGTCCCGCTTGATCCGGGGATAAAGCTGGGCATAGGAGGCTTGCTGGAGCAGCCGCTGGGTCTCCTCCAGGGAGCACCCCAGTCCGATACAAAGGCACAGCAGCCGGTCCCGGGAGGGATTCCGCCGGCCGGAAAACACCTGATGAAGGTAGATCTCACTCATGCCGGCTTTCCGCGCAAGGGCAGCTTTCGTCAGCGTTTTCTTCTCGTAAAGCTGGGAAAGAAGCTCTGCAACGTTCGTGTTGGCAAAGAAAGATTGATTTTCCCGGATGTATTGATCAATACTCGCCTCGCTCATCAGCTCCTGGCTCAGGTCGCTGGTTGATTTGTCTTTCACGTGGTTACGCCCCTTTACTTCTATGTCAAAATCACCTATACTAAATTTACAACGCTTTCCAAAATGATACAATATGCACACTGCATAGTACTTTTGTGCGGTAAGGAGGGGATTCCCATTTACGACTGGCTGCTGCATGTTTTACAGGAAGAGTATGAGCAGATCCGGGTAATGAAGGAGAGTTCCCGGGGCAGCGTACGCCTGATCCAGCATAAGGCCACAGGACAGAAATTTATTCTGCACGACTTTGCCGGAAATGCGGAAGTTTACCGGAAACTTCTGGACTATACCTGCCCATATCTGCCCACCGTATACGAGGTGGCACAAAAAGACGGGAAAAACCTGGTGCTGGAGGAATTTATTCAGGGGGATACCCTGGGATTTCTGCTGCAGGATACGCTCTTTTCCACGGAAGAGACCCGCAAGATTGCCATACAGGTGTGTCGGGCACTGTGGGTGCTCCACTCCATCGGCGCTGTTCATCGGGATGTGAAGCCGGAGAATATCATCCTGCGGGGATCGGAGGCGGTCCTCATCGATTTTGATGCCGCCCGGTTCCACAAGCCGGAACACGAGAGCGACACCCAGATTCTGGGGACTACCGGCTTTGCTGCCCCGGAGCAGTATGGGTTGTCTCAATCGGATATCCGCACGGACATCTACGCCATGGGCATCCTCATCAATGTGATGCTCACCGGGGAACATCCCTCCAAAAAGCTGGCGGAGGGGAAAATGGGCCGCATCGTGGACCGCTGTACCCATGTCAATCCCCAGCGGCGGTATAAAAATGTGCTGCGGCTGATGGAGGCGCTGTGAGATGAGCGGGAAGCAGAGTGTTTGTCCGCACTGCGGGGCCTGTTTGCCGGCGGAGGCATCGTTTTGCCCGCACTGCGCCCGAATGATCCGCGCCCGCCAGACGGTGGACATTCCCTCTCACCTGTGGCGGAAGGCCCTGAAATGGGTGGCCGGAGCCGTGATCCTGACCGCTTTGGGCGTGGGGCTGTATCTGGGCTTTACGCCCAGTACCTACGACGCTTACGGAGAGGTGACCTACACTGACGCCGACGGCACATACCAGCTGCTGCTCACCTTCCAGAATGAGCGATTCACCCCTCAGCCGGAGATCACGGAACAGGCGGAACTGGACGGGGAGTACCGGATGCCCTCCCGGCTCTTTATCAATCATGTGGGCACCGGTGCCAATGCGGGGATGATGTTCATGCAGAAGGTGGATACGGTCTGCGCTGAGATCTGTCAGCCGGAGGAGAGCGCCTCGCCCATGGTCTGCTCTCAGCCGGAATACCGGGACTTTTCGCCGGAGGCCGCCAGGGTGTCCCTGGTGGATTATACCGGCCGCAGCGACCCGGCGGAGCTGGTGTGGACCCTCAAGATGGAAAATGGGGATACCATCCGGCTGCGCCAGAAGATCAGGGTGGAGCAGATCAAGACTTATGACTATTATCCGGAGGACTGTGCCATGGGCACTGCCGAAGACCTTCAGACCCTGGTGGACCGGATCACGCAGGAGGTTCCTCTGCCGGCGGTGGTGAATCTGCACCTGCCTGCCGTGACCTATGCCGGCGGGCTCACCATCAAGGGCCGCCCGGTCAACCTTTATGGCTCTGCGGATGCCGAGGGAAACCGGACCACCTTTACCGATACCGTCCGGGTGGCCCCGCAGGACGGCCCTATTTCCTACTTCTACGATCTGAATTTCACAGGAGACGGCGCCGGGGTAGGCGTTTCTGCCTCTGCACGGTTCTGGGCGGAGGACTGTACCTTCACCAACTGGAAAACCGGCGTTTTGGGTTATGGAGATGTGTGGGTCAACGTCATCGGCTGCCAGTTTGCGGACAACGGCACCGGGTTCCACTTCAACAGCAGCGGAATCTATGTGACGCACACCATGTTCAATGACAATATCTTTCTTGACAATGATACCGCCGTGCTGCTGGAGGCAGTTCCCTCCGACGAGCCTCTGAACTTCCAGGGCTGCCGGTTCACCGGAAACGGCGTAGACATCGACAACCGCTGCGGCCAGCCGATGGAGATTTCCCAGGCCATCTTTGAGTAGGTTGCGGCTGAAAGGAGTGACCATATGGAACGAATCTGCCCTCACTGCGGCGCACCGCTGCCGGATGAGGCCGCCTTTTGCCCCCATTGCGCACGGAATGTCCGTGAGCGGAAAACGGCAGACATCCCCACCCCCCTGCGCAGGAACGTCCTGCTGGGACTGCTGGTACTGGCAGTTCTGGTTGTCCTGGGCGGCGGGATATATTGGGCTGCCCGCCCCCACGCGCCCCAGGAGTATGACGGGGTGGGGGAAGTGTACTACACCCTGGACGATACTGCCTACCAAATCCTGGTGGCGTGGCCCAACGACCGCTGCGCACCGGCACCGGACATCTATCAAAACGGGAGAGCGGAGGAGACCACCCGCTGGCCCTCCCGGCTCTACGTCAACTACAAGGATACTGGGGCTGATGCCTGGGATGCGTTTTCCCAGCAGGTGGATATGGTGCGTGTGGAGGTGGAGCAGGATGAAAACGGTGCCTCCGATCTCAGGGCTGAGGACCCTGTTTCACGGGACGATTACTCGCCGGACGCCGCGATGGTCTCTACGCTGGACTTTACCGGGGATTGTGGAGAGCCGCAGGTGGTCTGGATTCTGGAGATGAAAAACGGGGATGTGATCCGGGTCCGGCAGACCATGCATGTGACGCTCATCAACACCTATGTCTACGATTACCATGACTATCCCATGGAGACCATGGAGGAACTCCAGACTCTGGTGGAGCGGATCGGAGAGGAGACTGACCGGCTGGATGAGGTGCTCATCTATCTGCCTCCGGTGACTTATGAGGGAAAGCTGGAGCTGACGGGCCGCTCCTTTGAGTTCCATGGCTGTACGGACGGTACAGGCCGCACGGTTTTCACCGATACGGTCCAGGTAGCAACAAAAGATGCCTACTGGCTCAATTTCTTCTATGATATCGACTTTGTGGGCAGCGGCACCGGTGTGGGGCTCTCTTTCGCGGAAAGCGGGCGGGCTACCCGGTGTACGTTTACCGGCTGGAAGACTGCCGTGCTGGGCTATGGCTATGCCTGGGTCAATGTCATTGAATGCCAAGTGACAGACAATCAGACGGGGTTCCACTTCAACAGCATCGGCCAGAGCGCCAACCATACGCTTTACACCGACAATGTGTTTGCACACAACGGTACTGCCGTGTTGCTGGAAAACGTTCCCACCGACCTGATGATGGACTTTTCTGGTTCTGTGTTTACCGGCAACGGCACCGACATCGACAACCGCTGCGGTCAGCCGCTGGATGTCTCCCAGGCAACATTCGACGGCGCCGGACCGGCCTGAACCGTGGGAGGCCGTTTGCCTGGAGAGAAAAAACTTATGAAACACCGGGGCCGGTTGCACATTTTCGTGCAACCGGCCCCGGTGTTGTTCCTTTATGCAGGCGCACAGCGGCAAAGCAGAGAAAAAGCGTCCGGAAAAGCGGCTGCGGCGGACCGGAGCCGTCACGTGCGCAGAATACAGAACGGAAGGAGCGCAAACCACATGAGTTTATATGGAGAACACTGGAAGATTGACGGCGTGATTGCAGGGATGGTTCAGCGGGAGCAGGCCAACGGCTGTTACCGGGTCATCATCGAGCGGGAGTACGCCGAACTTCCGCAGATCGAGTCCATCCACTGGCAGCAGCCTGTGATCGAGCACCTCCAGACGGAGTTTCCCGATGAGACGGGGCTCCCGGAGGGGTACGGCTTTGAGGTGGTACGGACCACGTATGACAGTGGGACCAGAAGTTACGCCGTGGAACTCAGAACGGCGCAGCAGTATCTGGGGAACGTGTCCGAATACCAGTCCCAGGTGGAGAAGCTGACCGCCAGCCTTTCTGCCAAAGAGCAGGAAGTGACGGAGCTGAACGAGGCAGTCAAGGAGAAAGAGGCTGCTCTCGCAGCCCAGACAGAGGAGCTGGAGGCCCTGCGGGAGGACGGAACCGCGGCGGCGGAAGAGCAGCTGCAGGCGGCCTATACGGAAGGAGTGGAGAGCAATGGCTGAGATGATGACACTGGCAGAGGAAAAGGTCCGGGAACAGGGACGTCTGGATGCGGCGGCACTGTCGGCCCGGGCGGTATCGGGCGAGGCGGACGGTGCGGAGCTGCTGGAAAAGCAAACTCAGATTCCCACCTGGCGGGCCCGGGATTTCCGCACGGAGGAGACCCCCGTCGGCAAGCCCTACAAGTGGGGCGAGATGGTGTATAAGCTGGTGCAGCAGCATGACGCCACCAACAACCCGGACTGGACGCCGGACAAGGTGCCCGCCCTGTGGGCGGCGGTTTCGCAGGAAGGCCAGACCGGGACCCGGGAGGACCCTATCACGGCGGCCCGGGGTATGGAGTATGTCTATGGCCGGTACTATCACGACCCGGAGGATGACAAGGTCTATCTCTGCAAGAGAATCGGAGAGGGGGAGGGCGGCAAAATCATTTTGCAGTACCTGCCCCATGAGCTGATCGGGCAGTATTTTGAGGAGGCGCAGTGATGGGCACCGACAGCGGAATTTTACATGTGAAAGTGGCGATTGCCGGTGCGGTCGGGATTCTGACGGCACTGTGGGGCTGGTTCGGCTGGCTGGTGATTGTCTGGGCGGTGCTGATGCTGATGGACTGGCTGGTGGGAAGCCTCGTCGCCGCCAAGGAAGGCCGCTGGTCCAGCGCCAAAATGCGGGAGGGCGCCTGGCACAAGGGCGGAATGGTCCTGGTGGTGTGTGTTGCGCTGATGGCGGATTGGCTGATTGGAATGATCCTGGACAATCTCCCCGGCATTGCGCTGCCCTTTTCCTACTCGGTGCTGATGGGCCCGTTGGTGATCGTCTGGTACATCATCGGCGAACTGGGTAGCCTGGCGGAGCATGCGGTCAATATGGGCGCCGCTGTGCCGTCATGGCTGATGGAGATGCTGGAGGTTGGAAAGAGTGCCGTGGACACGGCGGGGAATCAGATTGCCCCCGGGGATGGGTCAGGGACCCCGCCCCAGGCATAAGCTGATGGAGGGAGCAGTCCTGCCGCGGCAGGGAACGGCCCCCTCAATGCGCATCCGCAAGAGCATCAACCATTATGAGAAAGACCTCCGGCACAGCCGTGCCGGAGGTGTACGGAAGGAGCTGTTATGGGTTATCTCTTGAAAGAATGTCTGGCAAACGCCGGAAATTACGGCGGGACCCGGACAGCTGCCCAGATCAAATACCTGGTGTTCCACTACACCGGAAACGACGGGGATAAGGCCGCCAACAACGCCGCCTATTTTCAAAACAACATCGTCAAGGCCAGCGCCCACTACTTTGTGGATGATGCCTGCGTATACCGGTCCGTGCCGGATCTGCGGGTGGCCTGGGCAGTGGGCGGCAGCAAATATCCCAACGCCGCAGCCACCGGCGGCGGTACCATGTATGGAAAGATCACCAACACCAACAGCCTTTCCATCGAGCTGTGCGATACCGCCCGCAACGGGGTCTACCAGGCCAGCGAGGCCACCATGGAAAACGCTGCGGCGCTGGGGCGGAAACTGATGGCAAAATATAATATCCCGCTTTCCAACGTGTACCGGCATTTTGACGTCACGGGAAAACACTGCCCCAGTTATTTGATCAGCGCCCCCAAGTGGGCGGAATTTAAAGCGAGATTGGAGGAGGAGCGTGTGGTTCGATATCAGTGCCTGAAGGATGTTCCGGCTGCGTTTCAGCCCACCATCAAAATTCTGATGGATGCCGGAATCCTGCAGGGAGACGGCAGCGACCCCACTGGAAACGGGGATGTCATTGATCTGAGCCATGATCAGGTACGGACGTTGGTGTTTGTGTACCGGGGCGGCGGATTCGATGAAAAACTCCGCAAGGCCGGACTCAAGCCGGTGGTCAGCTGACCGCCGCACCTCATTAAAAAGCCGCCGGGATTTTTCCCGGCGGCTCTTTTGTATGAAAGAACAATGTGTATTGCCCAAGCGAAAGCGGGGCACTGCGTTCCCGCTTAGTCGGAGGAGAATGCCAGCAGACGGCTGAGGACGCTCCAGAGTTCCCGGGGCGTGCGCAGCAGGCAGTCTGCCCCAGCCAGCTCCTCGGTGCTGCCGTAGCCGTACAGACAGCCGGCAAACCGCAGATGGTTTCGGAGTGCGGCCTCCCGGTCTGCCGCCCGGTCGCCGACGACCAGGAAGGGGCCGCCATACTGCTCCAGCAGGCCTTGGACGATCTGGTATTTTGGCTGGTAGCCAAAGTCCTCTCCGCAGAACAGTCCGTCGAAGAACCGGGAGAGGGAGAACACGCGGTCGTGGGCTTCCAGGTAGCTGCGGGGGCAGCTGCTCAGAAGAAGCATCCGGCCGCCCAGCCGCTTCAAAGCGGCCAGGGCCTCTGGCACCCCGGGGTACAAACGGGCACCTCCACCTTCGATCCGGGAGAGCATCCCGTCGCCCACCTCCTCGATGGAACGGCGTTTTTCCGCCTCCGGCAGGCCGGGCAGCATCTGATCCCATGCGGCTTCGGGCGGCAGGCCGATCCAGGCCCGCAGCTCTTTATCCGTCCACCGCCGGGGCGGCGCGAATCCCCGGGCTGTCAGGTGATCGTATGCGTCCTGCATGGCAGGGGCGTAGATCCGGAGACTCTCGTGGAGGGTGCCGTCGTAGTCGAAGAGAAGGGTCGTCATGCTCACGCGTCCAGTGCCCGGATCAGATTCACCATTTCAATGGCGCCCTGGGCGCACTCGGCACCCTTGTTGCCGGCCTTGGTGCCTGCCCGCTCGATGGCCTGTTCAATGGTGTCCGTGGTGAGAACACCGAACATCACGGGGACGTCGCTGTTCAATGCCACGTTGGCCACGCCCTTGGAGACCTCACTGCACACATAGTCATAGTGGCTGGTGCTGCCCCGGATCACGGCACCCAGGGCGATGACGGCATCAAACTTGCCGCTTTTGGCCATTTTGGATGCGATCAGCGGGATCTCAAAGGCGCCGGGGACCCAGGCAACCGAGATGTCCTGAGGCTGCACACCGTGGCGCAGAAGGCTGTCCTCGCAGCCGCTGAGGAGCTTGGAGACGATGAACTCATTGAACCGGGCGGCCACGATGCCCACCTTGATGCCTTCGCTGATGAGTTTTCCTTCAAAGATTTTCATGATATGTTCCTCCTAAAATTTTGTTATGCTCAGTAATTGACCAGATGGCCCATTCGCTTCTGCTTGGTCCGCAGGTAGAAAAGATCCTCTTTGGTGGCCGCGATCTGGATGGGGACCCGCTCCGTAATCTCCAGGCCAAAATCCGAGAGCTGATAGATCTTCTCCGGGTTGTTGGTGAGCAGGCGCATGGTTTTCACCCCCAGATCCCGGAGGATCTGGGCGCCGGTCCAGTACTCCCGCAGGTCAGGGGCAAAGCCCAGCTTCACGTTGGCGTCCACGGTGTCGAATCCCTGCTCCTGCAGTTCGTAGGCCTTGAGCTTGTTGATGAGGCCGATCCCCCGGCCCTCTTGGCGCATGTAGAGCAGCACGCCCCGGCCCTCTGCCTCGATCTGCCGCATGGCCGCCGCCAGCTGTTCGCCGCAGTCGCAGCGCCGGGAACCGAACACATCGCCGGTGAGGCACTCGGAGTGGACCCGGCACAGCACGTCCTTCCCGTCGCCGATCTCGCCCTTCACCAGGGCCACATGGTGCTCACCGGTGAGGTCGTTGATGTAGCCGTAGATCTGGAAGTCCCCGTAGCGGGTGGGCATTTTGGCGCAGGCCTCCCGGACCACGTGCTTGTCATGGAGCCGGCAGTAGTCCTGAAGAGACTTGATGGTGATGACCTTGATGCCCCACTCCCGGGCCTTTTCCAAAAGTTCCGGCGTACGCATCATGGTGCCGTCGTCCCGCATGATCTCGCAGCAAAGGCCGCAGGGCGTGAGGCCTGCCAGGCGGCACAGGTCCACCGTGGCCTCCGTGTGGCCGTTGCGCACCAGCACACCGCCCCGCCGGGCTACCAGGGGGAATACGTGGCCGGGCCGTCGCAGATCCTCCGGTCGGGTGGAGAGGTCCACGCACTTGCGGCAGGTGTAGCCCCGCTCTTCGGCGGAGATGCCGGTGGTGGTGTCCACGTGGTCGATGGAGACGGTGAAGGCGGTGCAGTGGTTGTCGGTGTTCACCTTCACCATCTGCTCCAGTCCCAGCCGGGCGGCGATCTCCTCGCTCATGGGCGTACAGATGAGGCCCTTGGCATGCACGGCCATGAAGTTGACGTTCTCCGTGGTGGCAAACTGAGCGGCACAGATGAGATCGCCCTCATTTTCCCGGTCCTCGTCGTCGATGGAGAGAATGAGGTGCCCCGCCCGGAGTTCCTCCAGAGCTTCTTCCACCGTGCAGAATTGCTGATCCATGTTGTATTCCTCCTTTATCCAGATCAAAAGCCGTTTTCAGCCAGAAATTCCAGTGTCACGCCGCGGCTGCCGGTGGGCTCCGGCGCAGGCTGCAGCAGTTTTTCCACATATTTTCCAATGATGTCCGTCTCCAGGTTTACTGTGTCGCCGGGCCCCTTCTCTCCCAGGATCGTCACCTGGGCGGTGTGGGGGATCACCGAGACGGAGAACCGGTCCTGCTCCACGGTGGCCACCGTTAAACTGATGCCGTCGATGGTGATGGAGCCTTTTTCCACAATATAGCGCAGAAGCGGTGCCGGAGTCTCCACGGTGTACCAGACGGCGTTGTCGTCCCGGCGGGTGGAGGCGATGCGGCCGGTGCCGTCGATGTGGCCGGAGACGATGTGGCCGCCGAAGCGGCCGTTTGCGGCCATGGCCCGCTCCAGGTTCACCCGGCTGCCCGGGGCAAGGCTGCCCAGAGAGGAGCGGCGCAGCGTCTCATGCATAACGTCGGCGGTAAAGGAGTCGCTGCCCAGGGAAGTGGCGGTGAGGCAGACTCCGTTGACTGCCACGCTGTCACCGATCTTGAGATCGGAGAGCACAGTATCCGCCCCGATGGTCAGTACCGAGGAGTGGGCGCCCCGCCGGATCTGCCGAATGACGCCGATCTCTTCAACAATTCCTGTGAACATGTCCCACGACCTCGCTTTCGAGAAGAAAATCCGGCCCCAGCCGGGTGATGGTGGTATTTTGAAGCTGTACCGACTGAGCGGGCAGTTCCACGCCGGTTCCGGCCACCGGGGATTTGGCCTCTGCCCCGCCGAAGAGCTTGGGGGAGATGTAGGTCTGGACCCGCTCCACGATGCCGCTTTCCAATGCCGACCAGTTCAGTGTGCCGCCGCCCTCCAGCAGCACGCTGTCGATCTCTTCTGCGCCCAGGCGCTCCATCAGTGCGTCCAGGTCCACGTGGCCCGCCCGGCAGGGCAGGTTCCACACCCGGCACCCGGCGGCTTCATAGGGGGCGTATCGGGCCTGCTCTCCGCAGACGGCCAGAATGGTGGGGACCTCCCGGGCGGTGCGGACGATGCGGCTTTGGAGCGGTGTGCGCAGGTGGGTGTCGCAGATGATCCGAATCGGGTTCTTGCCGCCCTCCATCCGGCAGGTCAGCAGGGGGTCGTCCGCCAGAATGGTGCCAACGCCCGCCATGATAGCGGTGTAGCGGTGGCGGTCCTGGTGGACCCGCTGCCGGGCCTCCTCTCCGGTAATCCACCGGGAGGCACCGGTGCGGGTGGCGATCTTGCCGTCCATGGTCATGGCGTATTTCATCACCACATAGGGTCGCCGGGTCTGGATGAAGTGGAAGAAGACCGGGTTCAGGGCGTCACACTCCGCTTTCGAAACACCGCTTTCCACCTCCACGCCCCGGCGGCGGAGCAGCTCCAGCCCTTTGCCTGCCACCAGCGGATTGGGGTCCGAGGAACCTACCACCACCCGGGTGATGCCCGCTTCCAGAATGGCGTCGGTGCAGGGGGGCTGGCGGCCCTGGTGGCAACAGGGCTCCAGCGTGACATACAAGGTGGCCCCCTGGGGAGAGGCGGTGCAGTTTTTCAGGGCGTGCAGCTCCGCATGGAGCTCGCCGCATTTTGCGTGCCAGCCCTGGCCGATGATCTCCCCGTCCTTGACCAGTACGGCGCCTACCAGCGGATTGGGGGACGTCCAGCCGGTTCCCCGCTTGGCAAGTTCCACGGCCAGGCGCATGTA
>UMBF01015108.1_pt1 | contig 22485 bp, 19 predicted proteins | sample 1963901 | NCBI WGS metagenome assembly UMBF01 (sample SAMEA4835935, study PRJEB28245) | human gut metagenome | biome: gut microbiome; material: fecal sample | place: Denmark | collected 2008 | reverse complement strand
AGAGAAAGTATCCGTCTGTACTATCCACTAAGTTCGTTAAACCATTTTTTTGAAACACAGGATACAGAAGAACAGATGAAAAACAGACTTCATGGAATACCAGATTTTATCAAAGAAACTTTAGGAGATATCAAAGTTACTAGCAAAAAAGAAAGATTTTGCTTCTATATTCCAGAAGAAGGCAGTAACTACGTCCATGAAAATACAAACCCAAATGAATTTATCAAAGAACTGGTAGAAATCGTTGGAAAACACGGATGTAAAATGGAAGATATTATTGCGTTATTTAAACAACATGATAAAAACGTGTTTGTAGAAGAAATTCATAATGGAGAATTTGATTATCTGATCCGTTTTTCAGAAGAAAATGAAGATCCATATTATTACTGTTTTCACGATGAGGGATGTCATATCATCTATCACCGTTTTTTACCAGAAGATTATGAAGATTTCGGATTTTAAACAATGTTATTATGAATATATACAGGAGGAATAAGTTATGAGTGAATTATTAGACATGATCAAAACAAGAAGAAGCATCAGAAAGTACAAATCAGATATGGTACCAAAAGAGATCATTGATAAGATCGTAGAAGCAGGAACTTACGCAGCCACAGGAATGGGACAGCAGTCACCGATCATTCTTGCAGTTACGAACAAAGAAGTGAGAGATAAACTGTCTAAATGGAATGCAGATATCATGGGAACAGACACCGACCCATTTTATGGAGCACCTGTTGTATTGGTTGTCTTAGCAGACAAAAACCGTCCAACAGCAGTCTATGACGGAAGTCTTGTTATGGCAAATCTAATGTTAGAAGCTCATGATTTAGGAATCGGAAGCTGTTGGATCCACAGAGCAAAAGAAGAATTTGAAAGTGAAGAAGGGAAAGAATTATTAAAATCTCTGGGAATTAAAGGGGATTATGTTGGAATCGGACATTGCGTACTTGGATATGTCGATGGAGAGTATCCGGGAATTCCTGAACGTAAAGATAATTGGGTGTACTATGTAGAATAAATTTTAATTTTGTAAGTTGGCCAACTGTAGTCTTTCAGTATATGATAAAAAATAAATAAGCAACCGAAAGCGATGCGGTGGAATTTTGCTCATATTTTGAACAAATCGCTGATTCGCCCAATTTCCTACGAAAACTCGCTCTGAAGTTTTGTCTAAGACCAAAGTCTTTGAAGCTCAGACATTCGTCCAATTGGGCTGCGAATTTATTCAAAATATGGCAAAATTCCAATGCATCGCTTTCGGTTGCTTATTTATTTTTTATCATATACCTGAAGTCTATAGGGTGGACAATTCACAAGATTGGAAAATTTAAGGTGGTGTGTATGTTTTACTGTATTGTTTATATATTTAGGTAATCGATAGCTGAAAATTCTCGCAATTTAAGGTTTCGTAGAAATTAAGATAAGAGAAATCATTAACCAATACCGTTTAATATACACACTGTGTAGTGATTTGAATAGTGTTCTGTTGTATGAGTCAGAAAGAAGATAAGAAGAAATATTTATAAGAAAAAAGGGTGACAACATGAGCACTTTTTGAATGCGTTTTTTACAAATTCGCAGCGCCCTGTGGTCGATTGTCTGAACGGAGCTGCGGGCATTTTGGCTCGCAGCAAGTGAGTTATCGAAGGAACAGGCGCGGATCGGCGATTTGTAAAAAACGCTTTCAAAAATGCGGAGTGTCACCCTTTTTTCTTATAAATATTTCTTCTTATCTTCTTTCTGACTTATACATGTAACATCATTACAATCAGAATTTATTTATTATTATTCTTCTCAGCTTCCTGCATCTTCATAGCACGAACTTTTAAAGGAAGTCCAAATAATGTAATAAATCCATCCGCATCATGATGATCATACATATCACCAGTTGTGAAAGATGCTAAAGATTCGTTGTATAAGCTGTATGGAGAAGTAGTTCCAGCCTTGATGATATTACCTTTGTAAAGTTTGAATTTAACTTCACCTGTTACATACTGCTGAGTAGATGTAACGAATGCCTGGATTGCTTCACGAAGTGGTGTGAACCATTTTCCTTCGTATACAACCTGAGCCATCTGGCTTCCAAGTTTCTTCTTAGCTTCCATTGTTTCACGGTCAAGGATTAATTCTTCTAACTGATCGTGAGCTGCCATTAAGATTGTTCCACCTGGAGTTTCATATACACCACGGGATTTCATTCCTACAACACGGTTCTCAACGATATCAACGATACCGATACCATTTTCACCACCAAGACGGTTTAATTCAGTGATGATCTCAGAAACTTTCATTTCTTTTCCGTTTAATGATTTAGGAACACCAGCTTCAAATGTCATAGTAACTTCTGTATCTTTATCTGGAGCGTTTTCTGGAGCTACTCCTAAAACAAGCATGTTGTCGTAGTTTGGTGCTAAAGAAGGATCTTCTAATTCAAGACCTTCGTGACTGATATGCCATAAGTTACGGTCACGGCTGTAGCTGTGGCTTGCGTCAAATGGAAGGTGGATTCCGTGTGCTTCACAGAATTCGATCTCATCTTCACGAGACTGCATTGTCCATACATCTGTCATACGCCATGGAGCAATGATCTTGATGTCTGGAGCTAATGCTTTGATACCAAGTTCAAAACGGATCTGGTCATTTCCTTTTCCTGTGGCACCGTGGCAGATTGCAACAGCATTTTCTTTTCTGGCGATTTCAACTAATTTCTTAGCGATTGCTGGACGAGCCATAGATGTTCCAAGAAGATACTGATGTTCGTATACAGCACCAGCCTGTACGCATGGCATGATATAGTTATCGCAGAAATCATCAACGATATCTTCGATATATAATTTAGATGCTCCGGATAATTTTGCTCTTTCATCAAGTCCATCTAATTCGTTACCCTGTCCACAGTTAACACAGCAACAGATAACTTCATAGTCAAATGTTTCCTTAAGCCAAGGAATCAGAGCTGTAGTATCAAGACCTCCGGAATATGCTAAAACAACTTTTTCTTTCATGAAATAAATCCTCCTAAGTGTATATTGACGGGATGTTTTCCTATTATATATAGGATCTGATATTGAAAATCCCGTATGTTCATATAAATATTTGCTTGTTTACTAATATACGTTATATTTACATCTTTTGCAAGGATTATTTTCGAAAATAATGAATATTTATAATATAAAAATGAATAAAATGAAAAATAATTGCATATTTATACAAAACTATTGCATATTTTAAAATTCAGTTGTATACTTATGAACAATGATTAAAAAAATAACCTACATTATAAAGAGAAGGACAAGGAGATTAACATGATCAAAGCAGGAATCATTGGATCCACAGGTTACGCAGGACAAGAACTTGTAAGAATCCTTACACAGCATAAAGATGCAGAGGTTGTATGGTATGGATCCAGAAGTTATATAGACCAGAAATATTATGAAGTATTTAGAAATATGTTCCAGATCGTTGATGACAAATGTCTGGATGATAACATGGATGAGCTTGCATCTAAAGTGGATGTGATCTTTACAGCAACACCGCAGGGACTTTGTAGTTCTTTAGTATCAGAAGAAATCTTATCTAAAGTTAAGATCATTGATCTAAGTGCGGACTTCCGTATTAAAGATGTAAATCGATATGAAGAATGGTATGGGATCAAACATCAGAGTCCAGAATTTATTGATGAGGCAGTTTATGGACTTTGCGAGATCAATCGTGAAGATATCAAGAAAGCACGACTGATTGCTAACCCAGGATGCTATCCAACATGTTCTACATTATCCATTTATCCAATGGCGAAAGAAGGACTCATTGAGATGAACAGTGTGATCATCGATGCTAAATCAGGAACATCCGGAGCTGGACGTGGTGCGAAAGTCAATAACTTATATTGTGAAGTAAATGAAAATATCAAAGCATATGGAGTTGCAACTCACAGACATACGCCAGAGATCGAAGATCAGTTAAGCTATGCATCTGGAGAAGAAGTATTATTAAACTTCACACCACACTTAATTCCAATGAACCGTGGAATTTTAGTGACAGCATATGCAACACTTAAGAAAGATGTAAGTTACGAAGAAGTGAAAGCAATCTACGACTCTTATTATAAGAATGAAAAATTCGTCAGAGTGTTAGATAAAGATGTCTGCCCTGAGACAAGATGGGTAGAGGGAAGTAACTATGTGGATGTCAACTTTAAGATCGATAAACGTACAAACCGTATTATCATGATGGGTGCCATGGACAACCTTGTAAAAGGTGCAGCTGGACAGGCCGTACAGAACATGAATCTTATGTTTGGATTAAAAGAAACTGAAGGATTAGAATTAGTACCAATGTTCCCATAGGGCTTTGGTAAGGAAGGACTAGAATTATGAAGATCATCAATGCCGGAGTAACAGCTCCAAAAGGTTTTAAATGTGCAGGACTTCGTGCCGGAGTGAAACCAGGGAAGACAAACAAAGACATGGCAATGATCGTAAGTGAAGTGCCAGCAAAGATCGCAGGAACATTTACAAAGAACATTGTAAAAGCCGCTCCAGTTTTATGGGGAAAGAAGATCGTAGAAGAACAAGAAGCAGTCAGAGCAGTGGTAATTAATACAGGAATTGCAAATGCATGTACGGGTGCACAAGGATATGAGAATGTTGTAACAGAAGCAAAAGAAGTAGCGAAATTGTTAGATATTAAACCAGAGGAAGTTGTCGTAGGTTCCACAGGAGTTATCGGACAGCAGCTGCCAATGGATGTGATCAAAGAAGGGATCAAGAAGTTAGTTCCAGAATTAAAAGCAGACAGACAAAGTGAAGAAGATGCATCCTGGGCTATCCTTACAACCGATACAAAACCAAAAGAAGCGGCAGTAGAAGTAGAGATCAATGGAAAGACAGTTACAATTGCAGGTATGTGCAAAGGTTCTGGAATGATCCACCCAAACATGGGAACAATGCTTGGATTTATCACTACAGATGCAGCAATCGATAAAGCTTTATTATTAGAACTGCAGAGGGAACTCATTGAAGATACATTCAATATGGTATCAGTTGATGGAGATACATCTACAAATGATACAGTTTTTGTATTTGCAAATGGAATGGCAGAAAATAAAGAAATTACAGAAAAAGATGCAGACTATGAAGCATTCAGAGAAGGATTATTATATGTTAACCAGTCTCTTGCAAAACAGATCGCAGGGGATGGAGAAGGATGTACACGTTTATTTGAAGTTCATGTAGCTGGTGCAGACTCCAAAGAAAATGCGAAGATCTTAAGCAAATCTGTCGTAACATCAAGTCTTACAAAAGCAGCAATTTACGGAAAAGATGCAAACTGGGGAAGAATTCTTTGTGCACTTGGTTATGCTGGAGTTGATTTTGATCCAGTCAAGGTTGATATTAGTTTAAAAAGTGCGGATGGTGTGATCGAGATCGTAAAAGACGGAATTGCAACAGATTATTCTGAAGATGAGGCAACGAAAGTATTATCTGCAGATGCAGTGACAGCAGATATTGATGTTCATAATGGAGTGTTTGAAGCAACTGCATGGGGATGTGATCTGACACACGATTATGTAACAATTAATGCAGATTACCGATCATAAGAATAAGATTATTATAGATAGACGACAAAATAAAAGGCATAAAAGCAGACAACTATGAAAGGAAGAATCAATGGAACAGATGAGAAATGAAATTAACGAATTGATCGAGCAGTCAAAACAAAAAGCAAAAGTATTAACAGAGGCATTACCATATATCCGTCGTTTCAATAACTGTTACGTTGTTGTAAAATACGGTGGAAGCGCTATGAAAGACAAGAATCTTCAAAAAAGCGTGATCAGAGATGTTGCACTATTAAAACTAGTAGGTATGAAACCGATCATCGTACATGGTGGTGGAAAAGAGATCAGTAAATGGGTTCGTATGTCAGGAAAAGAACCAGAATTTTACCATGGACTTCGTGTGACAGATAAAGAGACAATGGAAATTGCTGAAATGGTATTATTTAAAGTCAATCAGGAACTGGTGGCCATGATGGCAGAAGTTGGGGTTAAAGCCGTAGGTCTTTCTGGAAAAGATGCTGAAATGATCCGTGTAAAGAAAAAAGAAATGCCTGGAAAAGATCTTGGATATGTCGGTGAGGTTAAGAGTGTCGATACAACACTTCTTGAAGCATTGATCGAAGATGATTTTGTACCAGTTATTTCTCCAATTGGTTTAGGAGATAACTATGAACCATATAATATTAATGCGGATGACACAGCATGTGCAGTTGCAGAAGCATTGAATGCAGAAAAACTGGTATTCTTAACTGATATCGAAGGGGTATTCGTAGATCCAGAAGATAAATCAACATTGATCTCTGAGATGGATCTTAAACAGGCAAAAGAATTTATCGATAACGGAGTTGTTGGAGGAGGAATGCTTCCAAAACTTAAGAACTGTATTGAAGCGATCGAAGGTGGAGTATCCAGAGTCCATATCTTAGACGGACGTTTAACAAACTGTCTGTTACTGGAATTCTTCACAGAAAAAGGTATTGGAACAGCCATCTTAAAAGAACCATTATTTGATAAACCATTATTCAACGAAGAAGATGAGGAAGGATGTTAAGATGAAAACGCAGCAGGAATATATTGAGCAGGGAGAACAGTATATCTTAAAGACATACAATCGTTTTCCAGTTGTATTAGAAAAAGGGAAAGGTGTCTATTTATATGATGCTGACCAGAAGAAATATCTGGATTTTGGTGCAGGAATTGCTGTATTTGCATTAGGATATGGAAATGAAGCATACAATCAGGCATTAAAAGACCAGATTGATAAATTGATCCATACATCAAACTTATATTACAATATTCCAGCAGTAGAAGCTGCAAAGAAGATTGTCGATGCTTCAGGGCTTAAAAAAGTGTTCTTTACAAACAGTGGAACAGAAGCAATCGAAGGTGCGTTAAAAGTTGCAAGAAAATATGCATATAATAAAGACGATTCCAAAGATTATGAATTTATCGCAATGAATCATTCATTCCACGGAAGAAGCCAGGGAGCTTTATCAGTGACTGGTAACAGTCATTATCAGGATGGATTTGTTCCAAAAGAATTTCGTGCTGTATTTGCAGAATTCAATAACTTAGAAGATGTTGTATCAAAGATCACAGATAAAACTTGTGGAATCATATGTGAAGTTGTTCAGGGTGAAGGTGGAATTTTCCCAGCGGATAAAGAATTCTTAGAGGGACTTCGTAAAGTCTGCGATGAGAAAGATATCTTACTGATCTTTGATGAGATTCAGTGTGGAATGGGGCGCTGTGGATCTTTGTTTGCACATGATCTTTATGGAGTAAAACCGGATGTCTTAACACTTGCAAAAGCGCTTGGATGTGGTGTTCCTGTTGGGGCGTTTGTTGTAGGTGAAAAGGCTGATGGGGCTTTAGTACCAGGTGATCATGGAACAACTTATGGTGGAAATCCATTCGCAGCAGCGGCGATCAATGCAGTATTTGACCAGTTTGAGAAGTTACAGGTTCCAGAACATGCAAAAGAAATCGGAGCTTACCTGTGGGATAAATTAGAAGAGTTAAAAGAGAGATATGACTGTATCACAGGACATCGTGGAATTGCATTAATGCAAGGACTTGAATTTGATGCAGATCATCCAGTTGGAGATATCGTTAAGAAAGCACTGGAGAAAGGATTGATTATAATTTCTGCAGGAAATAATGTCATTCGTTTTGTACCGCCGCTTGTGATTGAAAAAGAACATGTAGATGAGATGATTTCTATTTTAGAAGATTGTATCGCATAGAATGTATAAAAAAGACCTCTATGGAAAAACTATCCGTAAAAAGATAGTTTTTCATGGAGGTTTTTATATGTTTGGATTGATCATTGCATTGATTTCGGGAGCTTTAATGAGCATTCAAGGTGTATTTAACACAGAAGTAACTAAACAAAGCAGTACATGGACAACGAGTACATTTGTACAGGCAACAGGATTTCTTGCATGTTTGTTGATCTGGTTGATCGCTGAGAGGGACCAAAGTTTTACGATGCTTTTAAAGGTCAGCCCCAGATACCTTTTATTAGGAGGAGTGATCGGAGCTGCAATCACATTTACAGTAATCAAAAGTGTGGCAAGTTTAGGACCTGCACAGTCAGCAATGCTGATCGTCGCATCACAAAGTGTTGTTTCCTATCTGATCGAGGTTTTCGGTCTGTTTGGTGTGGAAAAAACAGCTTTTGTATGGGTAAAGCTTTTAGGAGTGGTTTTGTTTGTCACAGGATTGATAATATTTAAATGGAAATCATAAATATCTCTTGTAAAGTATTATAATTTTCGCTAAAATAGAAGTTAGATTTACATGTTCCAGACTCTTTGCATAAGACCGGGAGGTTTATGTTGTTTAGAAGAGTTAAAGTGATAACCATTTTGCTGATGGTTTTTATGATGTCCATTGGATGCAGCCGCAGGAAGGAAGTATCGATAGAACCAAAGAAGGAGACAAAGACAACGGCTGAGAAGTCTTCTTCTAAGGAAACTATTTATGTCTATGTATGTGGAGAAGTAAAACATCCGGGAGTTTATCGTTTTTCGAAAGGTGAACGTATTGTTTCTGCTGTGAAAGCAGCTGGTGGACTAACTAAGAAGGCTTCAGCAGAGAGTATTAATCAGGCAGAGAAGATGAAAGACGGGCAGCAGATAACGATTCCGTCAAAGAAACAGACAGCGAAGAATGAAGGATCTGATTCCAAAGCAGTGCAATCTTCCTCTGGAAAGATCAATATCAATACTGCAGGTGTCAAGGAGTTGATGACGCTTTCAGGGATAGGGGAAGCGAAGGCTTCTGATATTATCTCTTATCGAGAGGAACATGGCCCTTTTTCTGATATTTCAGATATTATGAAGATTCAGGGAATTAAAGAGGGGATATATCATAAGATCAAAGACAAGATAACAATATAATTTTAGAGGTGAAAAAATGAGGAAGGTCTTAGTTGTTGATGATGAAAAACTAATCGTGAAGGGCATCAAATTCAGTCTGGAACAAGATGAGATGCAAGTAGATTGTGCTTATGATGGAGAAGAAGCATTAGAGAAAGCCAAAGAGAATCAATATGATATTATTCTCCTTGACGTAATGCTTCCAGGACTGACTGGATTTGAGGTTTGTCAGGCGATTCGTGAATTCTCTAGCGTTCCGATCATTATGTTGACGGCTAAGGGAGAAGATATGGATAAGATTCTTGGTCTTGAATATGGGGCAGATGATTATATCACAAAGCCATTTAATATTCTGGAAGTAAAGGCAAGGATCAAAGCAATCTTACGTCGAAGCGCACATCACGATGTGAAAGAAGAAGAATCAGCAAAGGTTGTAGAATGCAGAGGTTTAAAGATTGACTGCGAAAGCCGCAGAGTTCATATTCATGGCAAAGAAGTGAACCTGACAGCGAAAGAATTTGACTTGTTAGAGTTACTGGTATTTCATCCAAAGAAAGTATACAGCAGAGAGGATTTGTTGAATACAGTATGGGGATATGATTATCCGGGGGATGCAAGAACGGTTGACGTGCATATCCGAAGATTGAGAGAGAAGATCGAAGTGAATCCGGGAGTACCGGACTATGTACATACAAAGTGGGGGGTAGGTTACTATTTTCAGTCCTAAGAAGAACAGATTTGCCTTTTTACATAGTATGCAGTTCTTTATTTTCTTGTCAGTTTTCTTTCTGACGACATTGATATCAGTTTTATTTAGTAAGTTGTTAAATGATGGATATCGTCAGAAAACATATGACCAGAAAGTGGATAGTGTGGTCAGTCAGTGTAGCTGGCTTGGTGATCAGGTAGTTGGAGTCGATTTTCATTTAGATGATGGCTCCAACTCTCTTTCTAATCAGATTGATGAACTTGCAGCAAGTATGAATGGGCGGATCATCGTAATTAAGAATAATTATAAGATCATCAAGGATACTCATACAGATTTTCAGTCTAGATTCTTTTTAAATGATAATGTATTGGATGTTATGGATGGAAAGAAGACAAGGATTGTATCAGAGAGTGGAAAGTATATCGAAGTGATGGTTCCGATCGTATCAAAAGCTGGAAAGCAGAATCATATCCTGGGAGCTGTGCAGGCGACTGTGCCATCTGAGGATATGATGGGAGCAGTTACGGAGATGGAGCATCGCAGGAATATGCTGCTGGTAGCATGTATCATCTGTGGATTATCAATGGCAATGATCATCAGTTATCTGCTGACGAGAGATTTAAAGAAGATTCAGAGAGATGTTGATTTTATTGCGGCTGGTCATGAAGATGAATCCATTGAAGAGACAGGATTCCTAGAAGTACGCAGTATTGTGCAGCGTTTTAATGAGATTCTTGGAAGAATGCAGACGTTGGAAGATTCAAGACAGGAGTTTGTATCGAATGTATCGCATGAGTTAAAGACACCAATGACATCGATGAAAGTTCTTGCAGATTCTTTAATTCAGCAGGGAGATCAGGTTCCGGCTGAATTATATCGAGAATTCATGCAGGATATCGTTGCTGAGATCGACCGTGAGAACGTGATCATTTCAGATCTGTTATCTCTGGTGAAACTAGACAAGAAAGCAGCGCAGCTTCAGATCACAACAGTAAGTATCAATGAATTGTTGGAGATTATCATGAAGCGTTTAAAACCATTGGCTCTGCAGCGTAATATCGAATTGATCTTTGAAAGTTTTCGTCCAGTAACAGCAGAGATTGATGAAGTGAAGTTGTCTTTAGGGCTTACGAATCTGATCGAGAATGGTATCAAGTATAACAAAGATGATGGGTGGATCCGCGTGACACTGAATGCAGATCATAAGTATTTTTATGTGAAAGTTGCAGATTCTGGTGTTGGAATTCCTGAGGATTGCCAGGATCAGGTATTTGATCGTTTTTATCGCGTGGATAAAGCAAGATCAAGAGATACTGGAGGCACAGGACTTGGATTAGCGATCACAAAGAGCGTTGTTTCTCTTCATAATGGAGAGATTAAGTTATACAGTAAGGTTGGTGAAGGAACAACATTTACACTTAGAATTCCATTAAAGTATAAAGGCTAGGAGGAAGAGATGAAGAAAAGAAAATTATGCATGATCTTTTTGCTTTGTCTGGCTTTGATGACTTTAGTGGCAGGATGCCGGTCAAAAAAAGAAACCAATGACCAAGGCAATCAAAAAGGAACAGCAATTTACTATACAAATAATGATGTTACGAAATTGATCATGAAGAAAGAAAATGTGAAGCTTGAAGGGAATCAGCAGCAGAAAGTGAAGATTTTATTAAAGAAACTTCAACAGACTCCAAAGAGTGATAAGATACACTCAGTGATTCCAAAGAGAATTATGATCAATGGTGTATCAGTGAATACAAATATCGTTGAGATTGATTTTTCGACAGGGTATAAACGAATTTCAGAGAATAGAGATTTGATCTGCCGTGCTGGTATTGTATATACACTGACTCAGTTAAAAGATATCAATTATGTATCATTTTCAATTTCTGGAGAGCCAATGCTTGATACAGATGGTACAGCAATTGGTGCTCTTGGAAGAGATAGTTTTGTATTTGGTAAGTTGCCAATGAAATAATTTATGAAACAAAGACCGATGGTTCTTATATTTGCCGGAGTGTTATCCGGAACAGCCGTTGTATGGAATATTATGTCCATGACAGCGGCTTTTTATCTATTGACAGGTATTTGTCTGTTGGCGTCCTTGATTTTTAGTGATAGGCGTTATGGATGGGTTGTAGTTGGAATACTTGCAGGAATTTTATTATCGTTAGGTTTTAAGACTTCCATGAAACTTGATCTGATTCAGGTAAAGGAAAAGGCGACAGAATATACAATGGGAAGAGTTTTAGAAGTATCGAAAACAAAGAAGGGAAAGTTAGCAGTACTTTTAAAAAATAAAAATTTGGAGGGGAAGATCCTTTTATATACACCCGAGGATGAAAAGATCATTCCAGGAGATATTCTTCGGTTTCAAGGAGAATTAGAAGAATGGGAAGATGCAGCTAACCCTGGCCAATTTTCAAGCAGACATTATTATTTCAGTAAAGGAATTTACTATCATGTATATTCGAAAAATATTGAGATCGAAGGACATCAAAATATATATTTTCAGGAAAAGATTTTGCAATGTAGAGAGTACATGAAACATCAGTTAGAAATTCAATACAAAAATGAAGTAAGTGATTTCTTAAAGGGGATGTTAATAGGTGATAAAAATGGACTGAGTGATGAGGTTAAAGATGACTTTAAGGAAAGTGGATTAATTCATTTACTTGCGGTATCAGGTGTTAAAACTTTAAAGTTGGATATTCCACTAGTGCCTGAAACCTGCATAAAATGGGCATTTATGCCGCTACATATCGCTAAAATTTACATTTTAAAACTGTGCTTAGACGAGGAAATTATTCCTCGTTGTCGTTTCCCTTGTTCAAGGGGGTATCTCACAAAATGTATAAATCAGCAAAAGAAGCAATAATTCAGCGTAAGTTTAATCTTATGGCAGAAGTCTAAAAAATGGCAAAAGGAGAAGATGAATATGGCATATAAAAAATATAGAGAAATGAAGGTTTATGAAGCAAGAGGGTACCAGTATAAGCAGACACCGAGTATTGTTTTGAAAGGAAAATGGCTTTCAGAGTTGGGATTTAACATTGGAGAACAGATTGAGGTGAAATGTGAGGATGGACGGTTAATTATAACGAAGGCGAATGAGATATGGAGTGCTGAAGCTTAATAGAGGCTTTTACTTTTTAAACACTGTTCATTATTATATCAAAAAATAAAAATGAAAAAGCTATAAGGCATTAAAGCTAGATTGAGTTGATACCAACCCAATGAATAGTATTTTCTGTTCAAACCAACTAGGGCTTCTTTTGGTTGATTTCCGGCGGTAATACGAATATAATATTTATTAGGTGAAAGTATGCGATTTCATAGGAGAAAATGAATGGAATATTTAACAGTGAAAGAAATTGCTGAAAAATGGGGAATCTCAGAAAGGCGCCTTCAAACGATGTGTAAAGAAGGAATGGTTGAGGGGAGTAAAAGATTTGGGAGATCATGGGCAATTCCAGAGGATGCGGTAAAGCCTGTTGATCGTAGAATAAAATCTGGGAAATATATGAAAGGTAAAAAAAACTAGAAAAAATGACGGAGGTAAATATAAATGGCGAAAAATACAGCCGACATAGGATTTGAAAAACAGATATGGGATGCAGCCTGTGTGCTTCGTGGTAACATGGATGCGTCAGAATATAAGAATGTTGTACTGGGGTTGATTTTTCTAAAGTACATTTCAGATCGATTCGATGACAAGTATCAGGAGCTGAAAGATGAGGGCGACGGATTTGAGGAGGATATTGATGAATATACTTCCGAAGGCATTTTCTTTGTACCTGTAGGTGCACGTTGGAATGAGATTGCAGCGAAGGCACATACACCAGAAATCGGTACAGTTATTGATGATGCCATGCGTGCTATCGAAAAGGAAAATAAGCGTTTGAAAGATATTCTTCCTAAGAATTTCGCACGTCCAGAACTGGATAAACGAAGATTGGGGGATGTGGTGGATTTATTCACTAATATCCAGATGATTGAACACGGCAGCGAAAAAGATATTTTGGGACGTACATATGAGTATTGTCTTTCCATGTTTGCAGAACAGGAAGGAAAGCGTGGTGGTGAATTCTTTACTCCGTCATGTGTAGTTCGGACTCTGGTAGAGGTGCTGAAACCATATAAAGGTCGAGTATATGATCCTTGTTGCGGATCAGGTGGTATGTTCGTTCAGTCCGCAAAGTTTGTAGAAAACCATAGTGGTAATATTAGCAATATCTCTATTTATGGACAGGACTCCAATCCGACTACATGGAAGATGGCACAGATGAACCTTGCGATTCGTGGAATTGAGCCGGATCTTAGCACTTACGCAGCAGATACCTTTTTAGATGACCGTCATCCTACATTGCGTGCAGACTATATTATGGCAAATCCCCCATTTAACCTTTCTGACTGGGGTGCTGATAAATTAAAAGAGGATGTGCGCTGGCAGTACGGTATGCCACCTGCAGGAAATGCCAACTTTGCATGGTTGCAACATATGATTTATCATCTTGCACCGGCCGGAAGAATTGGTATGGTTCTTGCTAATGGTTCATTATCTTCTCAGTCAGGTGGTGAGGGTGAAATCCGTAAGAATATTATCAATGCAGATTTGGTTGAATGTATTGTTGCAATGCCTACACAGCTTTTCTATACGACGCAGATTCCGGTTTCACTCTGGTTTATCAATAAACAGAAAAAACAGACCGGAAAGACACTGTTTATTGATGCTCGTAAGATGGGAACTATGGTCAGTCGCAAACTTCGTGAGCTTACAGATGATGATATTAAGAAGATTTCAGATACTTATGAATCATTTGCAGACGGAATGCTGGAAGATGTGAAGGGCTTCTGTGCTGTTGCTGATATAGCAGAAATCGAAAAGCAGGATTATATTCTTACTCCGGGTCGATACGTTGGCATTGAGGAACAGGAAGATGATGGGGAACCATTTGAAGAAAAGATGGATCGTCTGACATCGGAGCTTTCGGAAATGTTTGCTAAGAGCCATGAACTCGAAGATGAAATTCGTAGGAAACTGGGGGCGATTGGGTATGAAATTTAATATATGGGAAGATTGCCCAAAAGTTCCAATTACAGAATTACTTTCTTTTATTGTTGATAATAGAGGGAAAACCGTTCCTACAGCGAATGATGGATGGAAGCTTATAGCAACAAACTGCGTTACAAACAACACACTGTTTCCAGTATATGAGAAGGTGAGATATCTTACACAAGAAACTTATGAAACGTGGTTTCGAGCACATCCTATGCCGGGAGATATTTTATTTGTTAACAAAGGTACTCCAGGACGGGTTTGTATGGTTCCGGATCCAGTAGATTTTTGTATAGCTCAGGATATGATTGCCCTGCGAGCTGATGATAAGAAAATTTATAACAAATACCTTTTTGCTGTTTTAAGAAGCCGAGAAATTCAACAACAGATATATAATACAAACGTTGGGGATGTTATACCGCACTTTAAGAAGCAATTTATGGATCAGTTATTAATTCCTGTTCCAGACAGAAAGATTCAAGAGAAAATAGGAAACCTATATTATCAATTGAGCTACAAAGTGGAATTAAACAAAAAGATAAATGAGAATTTATATGTTCAAGCGCAAGCGATCAAAAAACAATGGGTTGCCACAAACGAAGATGGGTACCAATTGCTGCCACTTGCTGATGTTGCTACAATCAATCCTGACACATACTCTCCGAAAGAAGCATGGAGGTATGTTAATTATCTTGATACAAGCAGCATTACTAATGGAGTTATAGCGAATATTCAAAGGATTGTTCCTTCAAACGAAAAACTACCAAGTAGGGCAAGACGAAAAGTCGTAGCAGGAGATGTCCTGTTCTCAACAGTGCGTCCTAATCAAAATCACTTTGGTATTATCAGCGATCCATTGCCAAACATGCTTGCGTCCACTGGCTTTGCGGTTATAAGAAGCAAAAACTTCTTGGTGTGTAATGAGTTAATATATCTGTGTATAACAGAAAGGAATTTTGTTGAGAAAATGCAGCAGTTAGCAGAACAAAGCACCTCGACTTTTCCATCAATAAAACCATCAGACTTAGAAACTTGTCAAATACCTTGTCCTAAAGATGAAAATTCCGCTGCATTTACCAATACGCTAAAGTACTTATTTGACCTCATTGCCATAAACATACATGAAAATAATTCTTTGGCTGCTATGCGGGATACATTACTTCCCAAGTTGATGTCCGGCGAAATCGACATCTCAGCCATCAATCTTTAAGCCGCTAAATTCTCATTTAACCTGATAACTCCTACCAACGGCAGGAGTAAAAACCAACGGAACTGCCGTTGATTCGTTCTCTGGAAATAAATATAAGGAGAACGAATTATGAAACAAAAAATTATGGAAGAGATTGTGCAACAGATGTTGCCATATCTCAATAATGCACAGTTACAAAAATTACAGGCGGTCTTGGAACATTCGTTTTATGACTATGAGATTTCCAACAAGGTCAAAGAAACGGAAGACGATAGCCAAAATTTGATTGACGCTTTTGTGTATGCAAAACGAATTGAAGGATGTTCAGAGAAAACGCTGAAATATTACCGAACTACGATAGAGGCAATGACAGAAGCCATAGATAAAGGTGTGCGCCATATGCAGACGGATGATCTCAGGGCTTACCTTACAAACTATCAGGAGAAACATGGTTCAAGTCGTGTGACGATTGATAATATTCGTAGAATTTTATCCAGTTTTTTCTCATGGTTAGAGGATGAGGATCATATTTTGAAAAGTCCAGTGCGTCGGATCCATAAGGTGAAGACAGCTACCAACATCAAAGAAACGTACACTGATGAGGAACTGGAGAAGATGCGTGATAATTGCACAGAACTTCGAGATCTTGCGATTGTTGATATGTTGGCGTCAACAGGAATGCGTGTTGGAGAAATGGTACTACTGAATAAGACAGATATTAATTTCAATGAGCGTGAATGCGTTGTATTCGGCAAAGGAGATAAGGAGCGAGTTGTTTACTTTGATGCAAGGACAAAGATCCACCTGAAGAATTACATTGACAGTAGGAGTGATGAAAATCCGGCTCTTTTTGTAACACTGAGGTATCCACATGCAAGAATAACAATTGGCGGTATAGAATCTCGTTTGCGAGAAATGGGAAAAGTTTTAGAAATAGAAAAAGTCCATCCGCATAAATTCAGAAGAACACTTGCAACAATGGCGATAGATAAAGGAATGCCAATTGAGCAATTGCAACAGCTCTTAGGGCATAAGCGAATAGATACGACCTTGCAGTACGCAATGGTCAAACAGAGTAATGTCAAACAAGCGCATAGGAAATATATAGGTTAGATAGGAAGGTGGAAGCATGGCAGAGTGGGAAAAAACCACGTTGGAAAAATGTACAGATATATTGGGAGATGGTCTTCATGGCACACCTAAATATACAGATGGTGGAGAATATGCATTTATAAATGGCAACAACCTTGTAAATGGTGAGATTTTAATTAAGAAAGATACAAAAATGGTAGATTATAGCCAGTATGAGAAATATAAGAAACCATTAACAAATAGGACTTTGTTAGTGTCTATAAATGGTACATTGGGAAATGTGGGTATGTATAATTCGGAGAAAATCATCTTAGGTAAAAGTGCTTGCTACTTTAATGTGAAGGAGTTTGTCGATAAAGATTTTATTTATTATGTTGTTTCTTCTCCGATGTTTAGACAGTACCTTGAACATAGCGCTACTGGAACAACAATAAAAAATATATCATTGAAGCAAATGAGAGAGTATGAGTTTTTACTTCCACCAATAGAAAAACAAAAACAAATATCATCTGTATTGAAAATGATAGATGAAAAAATCAAAAATAACAGAAGGGTAAATGAGAATTTAGCGGCTTAAAGGTCAATGGCGGATACATCAAGTGCACCAGACATTAGCTGAGGCAATAATATATCTCTTAATTCAGAAAGTTTTTCGTTTTCTTGATCATGGTGTAACATTTGTTGTAACATAGGATTTAATAGTTCCGATAAAACCTGAGCTTCTTCACTTTCAGGTAAAACTGCTTCAAAATTACGCAAATTTGCCTGGTTGATTTTGGGCTGAGCAGCACCTGTAACAATGCTTTGCATATTTAGCGTTCCAAGCATAGCATATACCAAGGCTTCGGAATAATCGTTAGATCCCTTTACAATATGAGCGTGATTATTAACCCAAAACTTCCCATAAGTATATTGCGTTAATGGGTGTCCAAATGAATCAATTACATTAGCGCCATCCTCGCTGATAAGAATATATGTTCCATCAAATAGATAATCTTCAACGTAATCCACAATAGATGCTGCCCCATAATACGGATAAATGTGTGCCATTTTCTCCCGTTGTATGGAAGAAAGTGGTTTCCGGAGATTATCAAAGAATATCAGCACATCACCAAGCTTATGTTTGTTCCATGCTGAAGTCCGTCTTGCATTATTAAAAATAGAAAGCATTTGTTCGTATAAATTCTCATTTAATATTTGAGGGGAGAATTTTATATGCTAAAAGACTGGAATTTTTGGTGTTCTGTGATTACGGCTTTAACGGCTACATTGGCATTAGTTTTATCTATTCGCCAAATAAGTCTTAGTAATAAACACCAGTTATTTGACCGCAGAATGGAAGCATACATGTTAACAAATGGACTTATCGCTCTTTGCAAGGATAATTATATGTGGCTTTCTCCGAAAAGAGAACAAATATCGCAGTTTGCCAATGATTATATTTTTATATGGCTTACCAATAATACTTATATGGAGAATCAGGCAGACGCTATTGAACATCCGTTAGAGCAGCCTTTTCACAAAGAATTTTTGCGAAAAAGAGAAGAAATTAGAATTACAGCGGCAGAAATTGATTTGATTTTTAATGGAGAAGCAGCATCAGCATACAGCAATTTTTTAAGAAACTATGAGGTTGCTTTGGCTGTAATGTATGAATATCAGATTATTATTGATAAAATGCAGAAAGAAAATGAAAAACACCCAATGACGATAGAGGAAGCGGAAAAACTGTTTTCAGAAGAAAAATATAGGGAGAATCTTTATCATGCATTGGAAAATCTTAAAAAAGCATATGATACAGTAGCAGAGGAAAAAATAGAAAAGCAGATAAAGAAGCAGCTTAAATTGGTATAAAAAGGAGGTCCATTATGCCGAGTTTGTTTACAGAAGACACTTATGAACAGGCCATTATTGAACTGTTTGAGAATATGGGGTACGAGCATTTGTATGCACCAGATTATGATAGAGATTATACTAGCCCGCTTCTGGATTCTGTTCTTCGGGATAGCTTGGTGCGTATCAACCGTGGCTTGCCGTTAGATGCGATTGAAGAAGCGATAGCAAAGCTGAAAAATTTTGATACAGGAAGTTTATTGCAGAAAAACATTACCTTTATGGATTATCTGCAGAATGGTATTACTGTAAAATTTTTTGTAAAAGGCGAGGAACAGTCTTCAATTGTTCGGTTGGTGGATTATGAAAAAGAAAAGAACAATACTTTTTATGTGGTAAATCAATTTACATTTCTGGAGAATGGTAACAATCGTAGACCGGATATAATTTTGTTTATTAATGGTCTCCCATTAGTGCTTATGGAATTAAAAAGTCCAGCAAAGGATGAAGTGGGTGCAGAAAATGCATATAATCAGATTCGCAATTATATGCAGGATATTCCGTCTATGTTTTATTATAATGCAATATGCGTTATCAGTGATCTTTCTACAAATAAAGCAGGAACAATTACTTCTGGCTTGGATCGATTTATGGAATGGAAAACAAAGGATGGAAACTATGAAGAAACAGCATATGCTCAATTCGATGTATTTTATGAAGGAATGTTTCAGAAAGATCGTCTGTTAGATATTTTGAAGAATTTTATCCTTTTTTCAGGTAGTGGTCAGGGAAGATTTAAGGTTCTGGCGGGATATCACCAGTATTTTGCAGTTCGTAAGGCTATTGAAAAAGCGAAAGTAGCAACAAAAACAGATGGAAAAGGTGGCGTGTTCTGGCATACACAAGGATCTGGAAAATCATTGTCGATGGTATTTTATGCGCATTTATTGCAGGATGCTCTGGATAGTCCGACGGTTGTAGTTATGACAGACCGGATTGATCTGGACGATCAGTTATATTTACAGTTTTCCCAATGTGCAGATTTTTTAAGGCAGACTCCAGTTCAAGCAGAAAGTAAGGAACATTTAAAAGCATTACTGGATGGTAGAAGTGCGAATGGAATTATCTTTACCACTATGTTTAAATTTGAGCGTGGGGAGAAGCCTTTGTCAGAACGCAGGAATATTGTGGTTATGGCAGATGAGGCACATCGAGGACAATATGGATTTGATGAAAAAATTGTCATATCGAAAAATGAAGATGGAGAAAAAGAGGCACATACAGTAATTGGAAATGCCAGAATTATCCATGATGCATTACCGAATGCCACTTTCATTGGATTCACAGGTACACCTATTTCTGCAAAAGATCGGAATACTCGTGAAGTGTTTGGTGAGTATATTGATGTATATGATATGACACAGGCAGTGGAAGATGGAGCAACCCGTCCAGTTTATTATGAAAGTCGTGTTGTGCATTTGAAATTGGATCAGAATACGTTAGCTCTTATAGATTCTACATATGATATATTGGAACAGCAGTCAGATAGTGCCACAATAGAAAAGAGTAAAAAAATGCTCGGACAGATGGAAAGTGTTCTGGGAGCAGATTCCACAATTATATCTTTATGTGATGATATCGTGGAACATTATGAAAAATATAGGGCAAATCTGCTGACAGGAAAAGCAATGATCGTAGCGTATTCCAGACCGATTGCTATGAAAATATATCACCAGATTTTAAAAATCCGACCGACATGGAAAGAGAAAATTGGTGTGGTCATGACGAGCGGTAATAATGATCCGGAAGAATGGAAAGAAATCATCGGAACTAAGTCGCATAAAGAAGAGCTTGCAAGAAAATTCAAAGATAATAATGATCCAATGAAGATAGCCATTGTTGTAGATATGTGGCTCACAGGATTTGATGTTCCTTCTTTGGCTACCATGTATGTGTACAAGCCAATGCATGGGTATAATTTGATGCAGGCAATCGCTCGTGTTAATCGTGTATTTAAAGATAAAGAGGGCGGATTGATCGTAGACTATGTTGGAATTGCATCGGCATTAAAGGCTGCAATGAAAGAATATACGAAGCGTGATCAGTCTAAATATGGCGATATGAATATTGCAAAGGTGGCGTATCCAAAATTCCAAGAGAAACTGCAGGTATGTAAGGATTTATTACATGGTTTCGATTTCAGCGGATTTTTTGGTGGATCTCCACTTACAATGGCAAAACTTATTACTGGTGGTGCAAACTATGTATTAGATGCAAAGGCACCGGACAGAAAGGATCTTTTTTTAAAAGAGGCTATGCTTCTAAAACAGTCACATTCGCTTTGTTCTAGTATGACTACGGAACGTGAACGTCATGAAGCCGCTTACATGGAAGCAGTTCGTTCTACAGTTATTAAAGTCACTTATGGCGGAACAGGTGGTAAAAATCTGTCCTTGAAGGAAATTAATGCTCAGATAAATGAATTGCTTAAGGCGGCAGTCCAGAGTGAGGGAGTCATTAACCTGTTTGATAGTAGTAAGACAGGTGGAGAGAACTTCAGTTTGTTTGACCCGGCAGTATTGGATGAAATTTCTCGAATGAAAGAGAAAAATATAGCTGTAGAAATTCTGAAAAAGTTAATGGCCGAACAGGTATCTCTGTATAAGAGAACAAATGTGGTTCAGTCACAGAAGTTTTCAGAAAAAATCGCCCAGTTAATGAATGCCTATTATAATGGGCTGATTACAAATGAAGAGGTTATAAAAGAGCTTCTGAAAACAGCAGAGGAAATTACAAATTTGTACAAAAATGGTCAGAAGCTTGGTTTGACACAAGAAGAACTGGCTTTTTATGATGCTCTTACTAAACCAGAGCATATTACTGATTTTTATAAAAATGATCAGCTTATAGCACTGACAAAAGAATTAACAGAAATGCTTCGAAGGAATAGGACCATAGATTGGCAGAAAAAAGAAACAGCTAGAGCGACAATGCGTAAGATGGTAAAGCGGCTATTGAAAAAGTATGATTATCCACCAGAAGATTATGATTTTGCAATTACTACGGTAATTAGCCAGTGTGAGTTATGGACTGATAATAGTAGTGGAATGTAAAAAAATTTGTTTTTGTGAATCGCACTGAGGGATAGGGTGCAGTGCATCTCAAAATTTCAGGAAAAAAAATATGTGATTATTATTTGTCGGATACACGTACGGATATTCAAAAATTAAATCTGTAATGTAAGGTAGTGGTGCTAGTGTATTTAATGATGAGAAATAATAATCAGCAGATAGAAAAGAGGTGTGACGAACATGGACTGGAATCTGTTTTGGACGGCATTCGGTGCAATTGGCGGTACTCTTGGTGCTGTTGCTACAACAGCAGCAGTTATGGTTGCATTATGGCAAACAAAATATAGCCAAAAGAAAATTATAAAACTTGGCTTTTCAGATAATTTTCAATTATATAATCCCAATACGGGAGAATCAGTCAAATTTATCGGGATAAGTGTTACTAATACAGGTAACAGAAAGGTTATCATCCGTACATGGGGAGTGCATCTTAAAGAGGGAAGTGCTATTGTAATGCCACCTGTGAATGCGAATGGAATAGAAAAAATGGTATATACAAAGCTGCCACAAACACTGGATTTGGAAGAAT
>UMBF01026391.1_pt1 | contig 22585 bp, 22 predicted proteins | sample 1963901 | NCBI WGS metagenome assembly UMBF01 (sample SAMEA4835935, study PRJEB28245) | human gut metagenome | biome: gut microbiome; material: fecal sample | place: Denmark | collected 2008 | reverse complement strand
AAGCGTGCCGGCAAGATCATGGGCACCACCATTTTGACCTTCGTCATCACCGGTGCCATTGCAGCGGTCATCATGATCGTGCTGATGAAGCTGATTCCCCCCGTACTGGAGCCCTGGAGTGACCTGGCAGCAGGCGAGGTGGATAACCCCATCTCCATTCCGGACCTGATCGTGAACTTCTTCACCGTCAGCGACTTCTCCGGCCTGCTCAGCCGCAGCGCCATGCTGCCCCTGATCGTGTTCTCCGTGCTCTTTGGCTTCGGCGTGAACCTGGGCCCCGGCCCTGACAGCCTCATCGCCAAGTTCCTGGTGAGCCTGTCCGAGGCTATGATGAAGGTGGTCCAGCTGGTCACTTATTACGCGCCTATCGCTTTCTTCGGCTTCTTTGCCGACCTGGTTGCCACCTACGGCTCCCAGATCGCCCAGGATTATGCCCGGGCCCTGGCTGTGTATTACCCGCTCTGCTTCATCTACATCTTCACCGCTTTCCCGCTGTTCGCCTGGTTCGGCGGCGGCAAGGGCGCTGTGCGTGAGATGTTCCGCCATATCGCCCGTCCTGCCATCACGTCTCTGGGCACCTGCTCCTCCGTGGCAACCATTCCCACCAATATGGAGGAAGCTGAGGCGACCGGCATTTCCAAGGATGTCAGTGAGATCGTGGTCCCCCTGGGTGCCACCATGCATATGGACGGTTCCTGCTTCTCCTGCATTTTGAAGATTTCCTTCCTCTTCGGCGTGTTCGGCAAACCCTTTGACAATGTGGGCGACATGGTGCTGATGGTCCTGGTGGCCGTGCTGTCCTCCGTCGGCATGTCCGGCGTTCCCGGCGGCGGTTACATCGGCGAGTTCATCATGTGCTCTGTCTTCTTCCCCGATCAGCTGGCAGTCGCCTATCCTATCGCCATCACGCTGGGCAACCTGGTGGACCCCCCTGCCACGATGATCAACTCCTCCGGCGACTATGTGGTCTCCTACATGGTCTCCCGGTTTGTGGACGGCAAGGACTGGTTCCAGAAGGCCATGGCTGCCCGGAAGAACGCCTGATGGTCCGTTTGTGAACTTCAGGTTCCAAGGGATACCTCAATATCACATAATTTGCAGCAAGCGCAGGAGCCGAAAATCGGCTCCTGCGCTTTTGCTTTTCCCGAAAACGATTCCCCCTTGCCACTGTTATAAGGCAAAAAAGAGCGGATGCTGGCATGCATCCGCTCTCTGCTTCTTTTCAGGATTTATGTCGCTGCATTCAGGCAGCCGCCATCACGGCCGTTCTTCCATCTGCTGCTTGACCTGCTGTCCAACCGGCGTGACCGCGAGGCCGCCCAGAGCAGTTTCCCGGAACTCCTCCGGCATGCGGTGTCCCACATCGCCCATACAGTCAATGACCTGATCCACAGGAATCCGGCTTTCAATACCCGCCAGCGCCATATCCGCGCAGCTGACCGCGTTGACCGCACCCACGACGTTTCGCTTCACGCAGGGCACTTCCACCAGACCCGCCACAGGATCGCAGATCAATCCCATCAGGTTCTTCAGCGCCATGGCAGTGGCATGGCCGATCTGCTCCGCGCTGCCGCCCCGAATAGCCGTCAGCGTTCCCGCAGCCATGGCGGACGCCGAGCCGATCTCCGCCTGGCAGCCGCCGGAAGCGCCGGCGATGCAGGCCCGGTACGCAATCACAGAGCCGATGCCTGCGGCCACATACAGTCCTTTCACGATCTCCTCCTCCGGCATTCCCTGACGGTACAGCGGGATCAGCACTGCCGGCAATACGCCGCAGGCACCTGCTGTGGGGGCGGCCACGATCTTGCGCATGCAGGCATTGGACTCTGCCGTGCACAGTGCCAGAGTGATGACCTGACTCAGGTACTCTCCGGCCAGGGCCTTGCCGGAGGCGGCAAATTCCGCCATCCGCTGGCCGTCACCGCCCACCAGTCCGCTGAGGGACCGAAGGTCGCCCCGATAGGTCTCCACCGTTTCCAGCATGGCCTTCCACGTCATGCGCATTTTTTCAAAGGAGGCCTCCGGTGTCACCTGCCGTTCCTCAACATCTGTATCCTGCACGACCTTCCAGAAAGGCTTCTGGCCCTCCTGCATTTTATCAAAGATCTCCTGCATGGAATCCAGTGCCATCTCAATCGTCCTCCTTCTCGTAGTAGGTCAGCCGCTTCACGCCCGGCAGATCCAGAATTCTCCGGCGCACCTCCTCCGACACCTTCTGATCGGTCTCGATCACGATCAGTGCATCGCCGCCCCGGCGGTCCCGCCAAAGGCTGATGGTAGCAATGTTGATACCGGCATTGGACAGTTCCCGGGTCTCATCGGCAACCTTGCCCGCCACATCCTGATGCTGGACCACCAGGGTATTGAGGTCGCCGGTGAACTGCACCTCCACGCCGTTGAGCTTGTCCACCCGAATCCGTCCGCCGCCGATGGAAGCCGCCTGAAGCGTCAGCTCGCTTCCATCCGCCCGCTTGAGTTTCAGCACCACCGTGTTGGGGTGGGCCTCCCGCAGCTGGATGGGGTGGATGCAAAAGTCCAGCCCCTGTTCCCCGGCCAGCTCAAAGCTCTGGGGAATCCGCAGATCATCCGGCTTCATCCCCAGCAGTCCCGCTACCAGGGCACGGTCCGTACCATGGCCCCGGCCGGTTTCCGCAAAGGACCCATACAGCCCGATGTCCGCTTTTACCGGGGCTCCCCCCAGCAGTGTCCGCGCCATGCGTCCGATCCGCACCGCGCCCGCCGTGTGAGAGCTGGATGGACCTACCATCACCGGTCCGAGAATGTCAAAAATATCTAACATACCTGCTGATCCCTCCCGCTTTTCTGTGAATTATAAACAGCCTATCATATCTTTGTCCATTTCTCAAGGACTTTTTTGAAAATTTTGGCCGCTTGCTCGCTTTTCTCCAGACAATCCCCGGTGCTCATCCAGATCGCTTTCCCGCCATTGATCCCCGCTCAGAGAAAATCCGGCTGCATCCAAAAGGATACAGCCGGATTCACTTGTTTCTCACATTTCATCGTCCAGGATCTGTACGGCAGCACCCAGCACACCATCACCAATGTATACACTGAGCGTTCCGTCGATCTCTCCTTCCCAGAGGTGGTCATAGTTGGGCAGGGCCGCCGTCAGTTTCTCCCTCACCAGGGCCATTCCCTCCGGTGCGCCGCCGTTGGCCACGGCCAGATTGTACCGCTGGTGATTTCCGCAGGCCTTCACCGCCAGATCCACCAGCTTGTCAATTACTTGGTTGCGCCCCCGCACTTTTGCCGCGGAGGTCAGCTGCCCATCTTCCGCAAAGGTCAGGATGGGCTTGATCTGCAGCAGCATCCCCGCCGTAGCGGTCACCTTGCCGATCCGCCCGCCCTTTTGCAGATACTCCAGCGTATCCACAGAAAAGAACGGATGGCTGCCCGCAATCAGCTGCGGTGCCCGCTGTTGGGTCAGTTCCGTCCAGCCCATGCCATTTTGAATGTCCTGGGCAAGCTGCAGGAGCGTCAGCCCCTGACCCAAGGACCCACTTTTGGAATCAAAGGCACAAAGCGGCAGATCCGCATATTCCTCTGCCAGCCGCACCAGATTATAGGTCCCCGAAAGGCCGCTGGAGAGCATCACGGCAATCACACCGTCATAGCCATCCTCCCGGATCTGCTTGAGGATCTCTCCTAGATTCTCCGTGGAGGGCAAAGAGGTCTGGGGCAGTTCGCCCCGGTGAAGCCGTTCATAGATATCTGCGCCGCGGATATCCACACCGTCCAGATATTCTCCGTCAGCACAGAGGATCCGCAGAGGCAGCACGTAAATATGGTTGTCCGCCGCCAGTTGCGGAGAGAGGTCCGCACAGGAATCGGTCAGCAGTGCAATGTTTTGTGGGATCATAACACATCTCCATATTTTTACAAAATATTAACGCTTATTTGAGTATTATTACATGTTTCCCATAAAACTGCAAGAGTCATCCCGCAAAACAGATTTTTTTCCTGTACCGCTTTCTGTCTCCCGAGTATTTTCCTTCTACCGGGCAAACAAAATCTGTGGAAATCCTCACATTTGACCTGCTTTTCCGGTTTTACCAAAACAAAACCAAAAGTACACAGAAAATCCGTTGACGGAATTTATCCGCCGGTCCTATAATAAGGAAATCATCAAGAAGCCGAATTTTCTGACAGATGGGAGACAGCCATGCAGACAACACGCAGATTCGATCTGATTACCTTTGATTTGGACGGCACCATGCTGGATGACGAGTGGGCCCACGGGGAGGCAAACCGCCGGATGGGCCAGCACTTCGGCATCGACCACACCCAGCTTGGTCCCATGACCGGCTATTCCGTCCGGATGCGCTGGCAGGAACTGTGCAGATGTACGGGCCGTGATTTGGATGTGGAGCAGTTGGCGGAGGAACATTTCCGCCTGACGCTGGCGGTCATAAAGGAAGCCGGGATTCCGGAAGCTCCGGGCCTGACCTCCACGCTGCGGGCACTGAAAGCTGACGGCTGCTCCATCGCTGTGGTCTCCTCATCCGACGAATGGTTTGTCCGGGATGTGACCGCCTATCTGCATGTAACGCCGTATCTTGATTATTTTGTCACCAAAGACCAGGTCCGTCAGCTCAAGCCGGACCCGGAGATCTACCTGACTGCCCAAAAGATTGCCGGTGTTCCCGCCCATCGGGCGCTGGGTGTGGAGGACAGTATTCCCGGCTGCCAGGCCCTGCGCCGAGCGGGGATGTACAGTGTGGGATTTTTGGACGGCGGAAAAAACACACAGGCACTGGAGGATACGGATGCCACCATCGGGCAGATGGAGGAGCTTTTGGCACTTTTGTAAAATGGATTCGGATTCTCGCCCAGCGGACCGGCTTTTGCCGGTCCGCTTTTTTGCGTCCGTTTGCCCATTTTTCGATCAATGCTTCATCTTCTTTTCACTTTGGACCGCCTGTCTTTACAATCGCCCGCAGTTCTGCCGCGCCAGCCCGGCTGCGTCCCAGGCTCAGCTGCCTTCGGAAGCGCAGTTTTCTGTGCACTTCATCCGGTCATAGGCATTCAAACGCCAGATAATTTAGTAAAGCTACATAGAAATAGCCGTTTTTTGCCGTCTCCATCTACTTTTTACAAAGACTCGGTGTTGCACTTAACAGCCGACCGATATACTGTGCGCTGTTCATTGTACAAGGAGAATCAAATTGTTAAGAACCCCATGTTCGGAAAGGAGCCCCATGGCATCACTTCGTATCGCGCATCTTTCAGATCTCCACGTTCTGCGGGACTATCATGGTTCCATGCTGGACCGGGAACCTCTGCGCCAGCCCGTCCCCCCAGTAGAGTACTTTCTCCCCGGCCTGCGGGAAGCCGTCGCATCCAAGCCTGATCTGATCGTCCTGACCGGCGATCTGGTTCACGAGGGAACGGTGGAAGATTATCAATATCTGCGCCAGCTTATTGAGCGGGAACGCTGTGGAATCCCTGTGATCCCCGTGTTGGGAAATCACGATTTGAAAGCCTGCTTCTACCGCGGGTATCTGGGCGAAGAGCAGAGCGGCCGCTACAATCGGAAATATGAATGGAACGGCTACCGCTTTTTGGTGCTGGATACCTCCACGGAACGCAACGGCTGCGGCAGTATCACCGACGAGCAGGTGGCTTGGCTGGCAGAAGAACTCCAGACTCCCGCTCCGCAGGGGACGATTCTGTTGGGCCACCACCCTCTGGAAAGCCAGCAGGCCTGGTTCCACACGGATTACCCCGCCGCGCTGGCAGACGTTTTGAAGAACAGTGACGTCTTTGTCTACCTCTGCGGCCATGCCCACTACGCCGAGACCCGCACTGTGCTGGGCATCCAGCAGATCACCGCAGAGTCCTTTGCCTTCGGTGTGGAAACCGTCAGTCCCACAGAGGTCATTTATACGGAGACCCGGGGCTACAACACCTGCTGGATAGACGGGACAACAGTGATTGTGCATCCCCATCAGGTCTTTCCCTTTCATCCCCAGATCTGCAGAATCCCGTTTTAAAGGGTCCGCAGAGATCTTTTCCAGACTAATTTTCAGGAGGAACAATATCCATGTCTTTCAAAAAACGCACCATCGCAGCCGTGCTCACCGCCGCACTGATGCTCACGGCGCTCACCGGCTGCGGCAGCAGCGCCTCTGCCGATACCGGCGATGACGGCAAGGTCAAGATCCAGTACTGGCATATCAACAGTGAAAACCAGGGCGGTGCTGCGGTCCAGGAATTCATTGATGAATTCAATGCAAGTCAGGACAAGATTGAGGTGGAGGGCCGCTTCAACAGCACTTACGATGAGCTGCTGAAAAACCTCCAGGCAGACACTGCCGCCGGCAACACGCCGTCCATTGTCCAAGTCTCCTGGTCCAACATCGAGTACTTCCCCGACAACTTCTCCTACATCAGCCCTGAAGATGTCATCTCCAAGTATTTCCCCGAGGATAAGGATTTCCTCACCGATACCTTTGACGAGAGCATCCTAAACCTGGCCCGGAACAGCGAGGGAGTTCTGGCTGGTGTCCCCTACTCCGTCTCCAACCCCGTGCTGTTCTACAATGCGGATCTGCTGCGGGAGGCCGGTCTTTCTGAGGACGGCCCCAAGAGTTGGGATGAGTTCGTCTCCTTTGCCAAGACTGTCAAAGAGAAAACCGGCAAGTACGGCGCCTATCTCCAGGAAAGCGACACCTGGGTCCTGCAGGCAGTGCTGGAATCCGGCGGTGCTTCCATGCTGACCCGGGACGGTGACACCGCCACCGCTACCTTCAACTCCGAAAAGGGCAAGGCTGCCATGCAGTCCTACGCCGACATGGTGCTCAAAGACCAGTCCGCCGTGCATCTGACGAACATGGACGACGGGTTGAAGGCGTTCAACGACGGTGAGGTCGCCATGTGCATCTGCTCCATCGCCAAGGCCACCAACATCATTAACTCCGCCAACTTCGACGTCCGTTCCACCACCTTCCCCACCTTCGACGGTGAAGAACGCGCCGTTCCCGCCGGCGGCTGCTACCTGGCCATCACCGCCCAGGAGGAAGAAGAGCAGAAGGCCGCCTGGGAGTTCATCAAGTTCCTGTGCAGCGATGACAACGCCGCCAAGTGGGTGGCCGGCACCGGTTACGTTCCCGCCACCAAGGGCGCTGAAAACTCCCAGATTCTCAAGGACTATCTGGAGCAGAACCCCCTCATGCAGGCCGCCATGGACCAGCGCGCCGACGCCGTGCAGTGGACCGCATGGCCCGGCTCCGCGCTGGAAGCCCAGCAGGCACTGATCGACATGCGCGATCAGATTCTGGGCGGCACCAAGGATGTTTCCACCGCCATGGATGAATGTCAGGCAAAGGTTCAGGGCTTTATTGAAGATTAAGCCCACACGCGAGAAACGGAGGGCTCTGCAAATTTGCAGGGCCCTCTTGAAAAAGGAGAGATTTGTTCTTGAGCAATCCGTTTTCCTCCGGCGCCGCTGTTCTGGACGCCCGTGGCCGCCTGCGCCCCGCTGCACACAGCGGACGTCTGACGCCCTATCTTCTGCTGGCGCCGGCCACCATATTGTTTGCAATCTTCATGTTCTATCCCTTGCTCTATACGCTGTATCTGAGCTTTTTTGACTGGAACATGACCCGCCCCACCAAGGAATTTGTGGCCTTTGATAATTACATTGCTGTTTTTACCGACCCCAACTTTGGAAAAATCATGGGCAACACGGCGCTGTATATCCTGCTGCTGCTCCTCTTTGACTTTGCGGCGCCCTACGTATTCTCTTTCATTTTGTCTTTCGTGGTCCAGAAGGGGAAAAACTTCTATAAAAGTTCCATCTTTCTGCCCAGTGTCATCTCCCTGGTGGTGGGCACCATGATCTTTGTATGGCTGCTCAACCCCATCTCCGGGCCGGTGTCCGCCGTGGCCAAGGCACTGGGGGTGACGATTCCCATCTGGAGCAACACCCAGGGCTTGGTGATCGTGGTGCTGAGCATCATCACCAGCTGGAAGATTTTCGGCTACAATTTCATCGTGGTGATGGCCGGTGTTTCCAGCGTCCCCCTGGAGGTGGTGGAGGCCGCCCGGCTGGACGACGTTCCCAACTGGCGCATTTTCTTGAACATCGTTGTCCCCATGAGCAGCTCCACCGGCATCTATGTGCTGATTTTGTCCATCGTCACCGGTATGCAGCAGATCTTCACCCCCATCAACATGGTCACGCAGGGCGGCCCCGACTACGCCAGCACCAACCTCATCTACGCCGTCTACGATCAGGCGTTCGGCTTTTTCAAGACCGGCACCGCTTCCGCCTATGCAATCTTGATGATGCTGCTGTTTGGATTTTTGCTGTTTTTAGAGTTCAAGTTTGTAGAGAAGAGTGTGTACTATGAAAACTAAACCCACGGTTCCGGTCAGCCGGCCAAGCCTCTGGCACATTCCGCTGGTCTTCCTGGTAGCAATGTCCCTGGTGCCGATCCTGTTTGCGCTGCTGTACTCCTTCAAATCCCTGCAAAGCATCTTCGGCGGAGCCGGGCTTTTCACCAGCGGCTTCACCCTGGACAACTACCGGGATATTGCCCAACAGCTGCCCATTGTGCAGATCACGCTGAACACACTGGCGGTAGCGGTTCTGGTGACCGCCTGTAAGCTGCTCACCAGCATCCTTGCGGCATACGCTTTTGTCTTTACCTCCTTCCGGGGAAAGACCGTGCTGTACTTCCTGCTCATCAGCACCATTTTTATTCCCTTCACCGTCACCATGATCCCCAACTACATCACGGTTTCCAAGCTGAATCTGTTCGACAGCGTTCTGGGCATCGTGCTGCCCCAGCTGGCGGATGCCACCGGCATCTTCCTGCTGCGGCAGACCATGCGGTCCATTCCCAAGTCCCTTATTGAGATTGCGGAACTGGACGGCATCAGCCGCATGCGGACACTGCGGGACATCATCCTCCCCATCTGCCGACCCTCCATCGTGGCCACCGGCATCATCTTCTTCATCAACTCCTGGAACGAATATGTCTGGCCCACACTGATTCTGCGCAGCAAGGAAAACTACACCCTCTCTCTGGCCATGCAGCTGTTCAGCAGCTCCGAGGCCGGCACGGAATTCACCACCATCATGGCTATGGCCGTGATCTCCATGCTGATCCCCGTTGTGCTGTATCTGATCTTCCAGCGCTATATCATGAGCACCTTTGCCTCTTCGGGCATCAAGGGCTAAGCAAGAAAGGACACCGTTTATGTCTGATAAAAATACGATTGTCTTTGACCATGTGGAAAAGACCTACCAGAAAAACACTGTTATCCGGGACCTGAACCTGACGATCCCTGCCGGCCAGCGGCTGATTTTGCTGGGTCCCTCCGGCTGCGGCAAATCCACCACGCTGCGAATGATCGCCGGTCTGGAGGAGATCACCGGCGGTGAGCTGCGAATGGGCGGCCGCCGGGTCAACGAGGTGCCCTCCGGCAAGCGGGACATCGCCATGGTCTTCCAGAACTACGCCCTCTATCCCCACATGACGGTACAGGAGAACATCACCTACGCCCTGCGGGTCCACAAGCTGGACCGTGCGGAACTGCAGACGCGCCTGCACTCGGTTCTGGAGATCCTGGGGCTGGAGCCCTATGCCCAGCGCAAGCCCCGGGAGCTCTCCGGCGGCCAGCGGCAGCGGGTGGCCCTGGCCCGGGCGCTGGTAAAGCAGTCCCGCTATCTGCTGCTGGACGAGCCTCTTTCCAATCTGGACGCCCAGCTGCGGGTCCAGGCCCGCAAGGAGCTGGTCAAAATCCACGAGCTCTATCAGCAGACCTTCGTCTATGTCACCCACGATCAGGTGGAAGCCATGACGGTGGGCCAGCGGGTTGCATTGATGAACCAGGGCGTGTTGCAGATGGTGGATACGCCCTATCGGGTGTATAACCGTCCCGCCAACATTTTCACGGCCAAGTTCATCGGCTCCCCCTCCACCAACATTCTGGATGCGGACTGGGCGGACGGTGTGCTTCACATCCAGGGCCAGCAGATCCGGCTGCCGGATTGCTGGAGCTGGCTGGCAGAGCGCAGCGGCGAGAAGGAGCTGTGCCTGGGCATCCGTCCGGAACACATCCGCCTGCAGGCAGGCCGCGCAGAAAACAGTCTCATCGGCACGCTGCGCTATGTGGAGGATTACGGCAACAAGCGGGGCATCTACGTGGATGTAGGCGGCACGGAAGTGGTCTGTATGAGTGATCAGGTTCCCTGTGCCCCCGGCGAGACGGTCTCCTTCCAGCTGGACAGTGACCACCTGCATCTGTTCAGCCGCGCCACCACCAATTCCCTGGGCTATCCGGAGGAGGTCATGGAGTCCGACGGGACCCAGTGGGATTCCCGTGATGAACTGCTCTCTTACGGCACCAGCGCCTGATTCCAAGATATTTTTCTTTCCATAACTAAAAAAGGAGCGACCCGCAAGTTGCGGGTCGCTCCTTTTTTGGATAATGCTGATGGAAGCAAGGCGCCTCCCGCATCCAGGCGAGCGATTTTTCTGCCGGGCAAGCACATCTGCGGCGACATTACCCCTTTGTCTCTTCCGCATCCTCCGGTGTCTGTCCACTTTCCCGATAGCGGTTCATGATGTTGGAGAACAACGCGCCGGGAACCGGTGGCGTATAGGTGACGGCGTTGGCCCCTGCCCGGATGGTGCGGAGGATGCTCTCCTCCGTGGGACCGCCGGTGGCAATGATGGGCACGTCGGGAAAGTCCCGCCGGATCTCCGCCACGATCTCCGGGGTCCGGGCCGCGCCGGAAACATTGAGAAAGTCCGCACCGGCTGCCAACCGTCCGGCAATATCCGTATGTTCGGACACCACGGTGATGACCACCGGGATATCCACTTCGTTTTTGATCTCGTGGATCACCTCGTTGGAGGTGGGGGCGTTGAGCACCACGCCGTAAGCGCCCTGATGTTCCGCCTGGACCGCCAGACGGACGGAGCGGGCGCCGGTGGTGATTCCGCCGCCCACGCCCACAAACACCGGCACATCGCTGACGGAAATGATGGCCTGTGCGATGACCGGCTGAGGGGTAAAGGGATAGACGGCGATAATGGCGTCGGCGTTGATATTTTTGATGATGGCCACATCCGTGGAAAAGGCCAGGGACTTGATCCGCCGGCCAAAAATGCGGATGCCGCTGCATTCGCTGATGCAGGCAGGCAGCATCAGCGAGTGGCTGCGGAGGGTGCCGGTGTAGCTGGGGACGATCTTTGCCATAGAAAACTCCTTTCCGGGATAAATCCGGCGGCAGACAAATGCGCTGCCTCTTGCGTTCTGATTGAAACTCGTTATACTGAAAGTGAAAGGATGGGATGGTATGGACCGCTTTTCCATTGTTGTAGGTGACATCACAAAATCTGACGCGGAGGCCATCGTCAATGCAGCCAATCCGACCCTTTTGGGGGGCGGCGGGGTAGACGGCGCCATCCATGCCGCCGCCGGACCGGAGCTGCTGGCGGAATGCCGGACACTGGGCGGCTGCGAGCCGGGACAGGCCAAGCTGACCCGGGGCTACCGCCTGCGGGCCAGATATATCCTGCATACCCCAGGTCCCGTCTGGCAGGGCGGCGGAGTGGGGGAGCCGGCGATCCTCGCCTCCTGCTACCGCTCCTGCCTCACGCTGGCGGCGAACCACGGGATTCGTACGCTGGACTTTTCCTCCATCTCCACCGGAATCTACGGTTATCCGCTGCCGCTGGCCGCCACGGTGGCACTTCGGACCATCATGGCGTTTCTGGCGGATCATCCCCTCCCGGAACGGGTGCGGATGGTCTGTCACAGCGAAGCGGCCGCCGCCGTGTACCGCCAGACCTGGAACCTCTGGTACGCAGAAGAAAAGGATCAGCGAATGTAGCCTGCTTTGCAAAAAGCGGCGCCGCAGAGCGGCGCCGTTTTTTTACGGCTGAAACATCGGAGTGGAGAGGTACCGTTCGCCGCTGTCCGGCAGCAGCGCCACAATGGTCTTGCCCTGATTTTCCGGCCGGCGGGCCAGCTCTGCCGCCGCCCACACGGCGGCGCCGGAGGTGATTCCCACCAGGATTCCCTCCCGCCGGGCCAGGGCCCGCCCCGTCTCATAGGCATCCTGGTCTGTGACGGTCAGGATCTCGTCCAGGATTCCCCGGTCCAGATTGTCCGGCACGAAATTGGCGCCGATTCCCTGCAAACCGTGGGGGCCAGCATGGCCCTGGGTCAGCAGCGGAGAGGAGGCGGGCTCCACCGCCACGATCTTCACGTTGGGATTTTTCTCCTTGAGGTACCGGCCCACACCGCTGATGGTGCCGCCGGTGCCCACGCCGGCCACAAAGAGGTCCACGTTCCCCTCCGTATCTTCCCAGATCTCCGGGCCGGTGGTGCGGTAGTGGGCCTCAGGATTGGCGGGGTTATCAAACTGCCCGGCGATGATGCTGCCGGGGGTTTCCCGGTGCAGCGCCTCAGCCTTGGCCACAGCGCCGGCCATGCCCTCGCTGCCGGGGGTCAGCACGATCTCCGCTCCATAGGCGGCGATGAGGCTGCGCCGCTCCACGCTCATGGTGTCCGGCATGGTGAGGATCACATGGTACCCCAATGCGGCACCCACAGCGGCAAGACCAATGCCGGTGTTGCCGGAGGTGGGTTCAATGATGGTGGCTCCGGGAGAGAGCTTTCCCTCCTCCGCCGCCCGGGCAATCATATTGACAGCCACCCGGTCCTTGGCACTGCCGGCCGGGTTCTTGCATTCCAGCTTCGCCAGGATCGTGGCCTGCAGGCCATGGTCCTCTTCATAGTTGCACAATTCCAAAAGCGGTGTCCGGCCGATGAGTTCCGTTACGCTGCGGGCGATCTTCATGAAAGGTCCCTCCATTTCTGAGATGCTCCTATCATATACCCGGAAGCGCCGCCGCGCAAGATTGAGATTCGTACTTGTCCTTTCGGATAAAAGAGTCCGGCGCCGAAAATGGCGCCGGACTCTTTCTGCTTTCCTTATTTCGTAATTTCAAACTCCACGGTCCCCATGGCCCCAACGGCCACCGTATACGGCGGAAACACCACCACAGGATTGCCCGCCTCGTTGAGGTAGAACTGAGTATCTTCGTCCACGGTGGTAAAGCCGCCCGCATCCGGGGTGAAGTACACGGAGGGGTCCTCCGCCGCATCCATCTGCTCCCGGATACTCTCGTTGCACTTCTCCACCCAATCTTCGCCCAGAACATCCTGCAGCGTCAGCTCCCGGTCATCGGCAAGATTCAGATTGTAGTAGGTCTCCTCCTGATAAGCGTTGGCAAAGGAGACTGCACTTTCCACCACGAAGGAAACCGTCTCATCGGTCTGGGACTTGATCTCGTAGGTAACGGTGACCTTGTTGTCGTGCTGGGCCCATTCCTCCTCGGTGCCGCCGGTGGCAAAATACGCCTCTTTATACTCCGCAATCAGCTGCTCGCCCTCGGCGATCTTGGCATCCACCCGCTCCTGGATCTCCGCGTTCACCTGCTCTGCCAGCGCTCCGCCGGTGACGCCGGGCTGCTTCACCTCCAGGGTACGGTCCTCCGTTTTGTCGGTGAAGCTGCGGACCGTCAATACCTGGAACAGTCCTCCCAGTACCGGTACGTCCGCCGCGGTGGCCGCCACCGTGGGAGACACGTTCAGCACCCCCACCAGTACCGCAAAGCACGCAGCGACCGCACCGACGGACCGTTTCCAGTGCCGCTGCCGCTTCGCTTTACGGTGTGCCGCCTTGCCCTGCCGGATGCCGGCTTGGACCCGCTCTTCCAGCTCTGCCGGAATGGGGATTTGCTCATAGTCCTCTCTTGCCTTTTCAAACTCGTTCATCATCATTCCTCGCTTTCCAGTGTTACCCGCAGTTTTTTCAAGCCCGTGTACAGCCTTGTCTTCACCGTGCTCAGCGGCACACCGGTGACGGCGCTGATCTCCTTGAGGGAGAGCTCCTCGTAAAAGCGCAGTTTCACGATGGTCCCCACCTCTGCCGGCAGGGCGTCCACCCGCTGCGCCAGCGTACTGTCCGCTGGGAGCGGGTCTTCATAACTCCCGGCATCCAGAGCCTCCGGCGGCACCAGTGTCACCCGCTTGCGGCGGCGAAGCTGGTCCATGCACACGTTTACCAAAATGCGGTAAAACCATGTCCGAAGTGCGTCAGCATCCTGCAAGCTGTCCTGCTTTTCCAGTGCCCTGCAGACAGCGGTCTGTACCGCGTCCAGAGCCTCTTCCCTGTTTTTCAGATAGCTGTATGCCAGACGGTAAAACCGGGCCTGGTTCTCCACAATGAAAGCCGTCAGTTTTTGTTCTTTTAACTCTGTCACGTCTGATTTCCTTTCCGTACGCTGATCCGTTCTGTCTGACAGACGCGGCAGGCACGCAAAAAGTTTGCCTGGAGAAAAATTTCCGCAAAAAAGAATGGTTGATACAGTACAAGGGGCCGGCAGATGCCGGCCCCTTCTTCAGCATTCAATCATATCGCAGTGCATCAATGGGATTGAGTTTGGCCGCCTTGTTTGCCGGCAGATACCCAAAGAGGATACCGATGCCCACGCTGACGCCAAAGCTCACCAGCACGGCGCCGGTGGTGGGCGTTGCGCTGAATGTGACGTTGCTGCCCACGCCCATCTGGGACACCAGCACGCCGCCGATCAGGCTCCCTACTACCGTGGCCACCAGACATCCGAACAGGATGCCCACCACGCCGCCGATGGCGGAGGTGGTGCCTGCCTCGATAATGAACTGCCAGCGGATGTCCCGCCGCTTGGCCCCCAGGGATTTTCGGATGCCGATCTCCCGGGTCCGCTCCGTAACGGACACCAGCATGATGTTCATGATGCCAATGCCGCCCACCAGCAGCGAGATGGCGGCGATAGCCACCAGCACCAGCATGGCAACGCCCATCATGGCATTGATCATCTGTACCTGTTCGGCCATTGTCATGGTGTAATAAGCGTCTTCGTCCTGAAAAAAGTCGAAAAGATACCCGTCGATTACAGTCTTTGCAGCTGCCGCCGTGTCCCGGCTGGTGGCCATGAACATATAGAGGTTCACTGTACGGCTGCCCATGAGTTTGAGGGCATTGTTGTAGGAGATATAGATCTGGTCATCCCGTCCGCCCTCCTGCAGCGTGTCGCCGCTCTGTCGGAGCACCCCCACCACCGTGTAGGGCACGCCGCCAATGCTGATAGTCTTCCCCAGCGCGTCGCCTCCAAAGGCATCCTCCGCAAGATACGCCCCCAGGACACACACATTCTGACTGCGCTCCACGTCAATGTACTGAAGGAACCGCCCCTGGGCCAGCGTCTCGCCGTCCAGCGTGGCCTGGGTGTCCTGCTTGTACATGACCTCGCTGACACCATAAATGGTGGTCCGCTCATATTCGGTGGCGCCGTGGCGGACCCGGGCATTGGTGGACACATAGGGGGAGACGCCGGAGAGCACCTCCGGATGGGCATCCACCAGCTCATACATCCGCTCCGGGGCCAGCTGCATGGTGGTGCCGTCGCCCCGGCCATAGACATAGGTCTGGATCAGATTCACGCCCATGCTCTCCACCTGCTGGTCCACCATCTTCTGCAGTCCGTTTCCCAGGGAGATGATGATAATCACCGCCCCCACGCCGATGATGATGCCCAGCATGGTGAGGAAGGCCCGCATTTTACTGGTCTTCAGGGACTTGATCGCCAGCTTGAAATACTGCGTGATGTTCATGCCCCCGCCTCCTCTCCGCAGGCCTCCGGCTGGACTACGGCCCGGGGGTCGCTGGCGTCTCCGTCATAGATGATCCTGCCGTCCTGGAGACGGACGATGCGCCGGGCCTTGACGGCGATGGAATTGTCATGAGTGATGAGAACCACCGTGTCCCCCTCCCGGTTGAGTTTCTGGAGAAATCCCAGCACCTCCCGGCCCGTTCGGGAGTCCAGGGCACCGGTGGGCTCATCGGCCAGGATGACCGAGGGGTTCCCCGCCAGCGCCCGGGCGATGGAGACCCGCTGCTGCTGACCGCCGGAAAGCTGGCTGGGCAGATGGCGTCGCTTGTCAGCAAGGCCCACCCGCTCCAGAGACTCGATTGCCCGGGTGTGCCGTTCCTCACTGCCCACTCCGGCGTAGAGCAGCGGCAGCTCCACATTTTCCTGAACGGTGAGTTTGGGGATCAGGTTATACTGCTGGAAAATAAAGCCCAGCATCCGGTTGCGGATCTCCGCCTGCTGATCGTCCCCCATGGTGGAGACATCGATTCCACCCAGGTGATAGGTGCCGGAGGTGGGGACGTCCAGACAGCCGATAATATTCATGGCCGTGGATTTTCCGGAACCGGACTGGCCTACAATGGCCACGAATTCTCCCTGGTCGATGGTCAGACTGACGCCGTCCAGGGCGTGGACCTCCTCGTCGCCCATGGGATAGATTTTATAAACGTTTTTCAGTTCAATCAGATGCCCCAAGGCCATCAGCCTCCCATCGTGCCGACCTGGCTCTCCATCAGCACCGTTTCGCCTGCCTCCAGTCCGGAGGTGATCTCAATGTAGTTTTCATCATTGATGCCCAGCGTCACGGTCCGCTCCTCCACCTTGGAGGGATCGGCGATGGTGACGCCGTCTTCCGCCAGGGCACCGGGCAAGGCCACCTGCACTGTATTGCCCCTGCTCACTGCGGCCACCGGCACGCTGACGGCATCTTTCACCGTCTCACCGATGATGCTGGCAGACACATTCATCCCCGGCTTCAGGTCGCCGTAGTCCTGCAGAACGATGGTGACGGGGTAGTTGGTAAAGCCATCGGTGGTGGTTCCGTTGATGCTCACCCGATCCACCACGCCGGTGAAGGTCTCACCCGGCACGGCGCTGCAGGTGATCTCCACAGTCTGCCCCACTTCTACCTTGCCGATATCCAGCTCGCTGACGTTCATCTCCATTTTCAGATGGCTCAGATCATAGATCACCGCCAGGGTGCCGGAGGACACGCCGTCCACCTTGTCACCGGCCTTGAAGGTCTTTTCGATGACGGTTCCGGAAATGGGAGACTTGATGGTATAGCTGTCCAGATTCTCCGCGGCACTCCCAGCGGAGAGCTGGGCGGACTCCAGATTCAGCCGTGCGTTTTCCACACCGTCCCGCAGGCTCTCAGAGTCCAGCGTGCAGAGGGTCTCCCCCTTGGTGACAGTGCTGCCGGAAAGTTTGGTAAAGCCGTTGACCGTGCCGGAGCCCGCCGCATACACCACCGAGGATGCCGGCATGGTCACGTTGGCGTTTCCGTAGCTGGAATAGCTGCCGATCACCGCGGAGGCCGTGAAGGAGTCGGAGACGATCCCGGGGTTCGTCAGCTTTACCCGCACGGAACAGGCCTGCAGTCCGTTTCCGGTGATGACAGTGGAATCGGACACAGACGCCACAGAGCCCTGAACGGAGCCATCAAAGTTGCCAATGAAGATGGTGGCCGGCTGCCCCACGTAAAACGCGCTGGAGGCCGTGAAGGGAAACAGAAAGTCAATGGTCAGATCCGTGCTGGCCACGATCTTGCAAAGCTCAGCCCCGGCGCTGACGCTGTCACCGTTTTGCACGTATACCTCGCTGATGGTGCCGGAGAGGGTGGCGGAGGGTTTCAGAGCCTCCTGGGCCTGCTGGTACTGCAGCTTCGCCTGTTCCACGGAAATCTTGGCCCGGCTGACGGACTCCTGGGCGTCGCCGCTGTCCAGCGTGTAGAGCAGGGCGTCCTTTTCCACCAGATCATCTTCCTCAAAGGGTGCGGAGAGAATCTCACCTGTAACCAGTGTGGTCACCTGATAGGAGTCGGCAGGCTCCAGTGTGGCTGTGCCGCTGACGCAGGTAGTCAGGTCCCGGATCTCAGCGTTTACCGGCTGATAGACTGTTCCGGCGGTCCCCGGTGCGCCCATGCCCCGCAGGACGAACGTCCACACCAGCGCCGCGGCGATCACCAGGATCACCAGCACCTTGATCCAGCGCCGTTTTTTTCCGCCCTTGAACCACTTGCGTTTTTTCTTTCCCTCTGCCGCAGGTGCCGGCACCTGGCGGGAGTCTTCCGCGTTCATTAGCTCTTCCATCTTATTCTCTCCTTTTTGTTCCGCTCAGTTTCGCTCATCGGGAGCAGGTCCCTTGTCCAGGGTCATCCCCCGGCGCAGGATCTCCAGCATGTTCTTCAGGCGCTCCCGGGCATCGGGAGCGCCTCCAGCCTGTATGCCGGCATACAGCAGCGGCGCCGCCACCGTCAATAAAATTCCCAGCATATCGCCCAGGTCTCCATCCCGGCGCAGATCCAGCACATCCGGATTGACCTGTTCCTTCAGGCGCCGGAGCACCTGAGCCGTATCCACCATGGCAAGGATCGTGTTCTTATGGATGCCGCTGTTGCAGCTGAGAATCGCCGTCATGGCGCCCATGCCGCCCAGCCCCCGCTCTTCCCGCTTGGCGCAGGTATAGTCATACATCCGCAGCAACGCCGCGAAAATATCGCCGTGCTCCCGCAGCAGTGCCTCTTCCAGTACCATCACCATCTGATCCACATATCCGCCGAGCAGATACCGGAACAGGTCCTCCTTGTCGGTGAAATACATGTAGAAACTCCCCCGGGGGATTCCGGCGTCCTTGATGATCTGGTTGATGGACGCCTCGGTATAGGGCCGCCGGGAAAATTCCCGGGTAGCCGCCTCCAGCAGCTTTTCCTGCTTTTGCGCCGGCAGATTCAAAAACGTACTGCTTGGCATAGCACCCTTCCTTTCTATCTACGAATTGCAGCCTCGCGTTTCTTCATGTTGAGGAAATTTTTCTTTCATCCAAAATGTCAGGGGAAAAAACAATATGACAACTTGTCATGTATAATACATGACAAGTTGTCATATTGCAAGAGAAAATTACGACTTTTCACAATTTATTTATACCTGCGCATACAGCGGCTCCCCCCGCTGATATGGTTGGGGACGGTAAGTCACCGAGGCGATGGGCCGTCCGGAGAGGCCGTATCTGGGATGGGTTCCGAAAAGATCCACATATTCCGTCAGATCATCCCGCTCCGCCGCCATAGCATCCAGCAGCGCCGCAGCGGCACGGGCATCGTCCACCGCCCGGTGGCTGTTCACCGCATCCTGCACCCCATAGGCCTCAATGGCGTTGCAGAGCTTGTGGGGATAGTCCCGTCGGTCCCGGTACACCGTCAGGGCATCCAGGAAATGCGGTCGCCGCAGCGCACCTGCCAAGCCAAAGGGCTGCAGGAAATAATAGAGGAAATTCAAATCAAACTGGGCATTATAAGCTACCAGCAACGGGGCCTCACAGCCTTCCAGCAGCCCGCAGAACTGCTCCGCCGCCGCTTGCTTCTCCACCCCCTCCGATGCCAGCTGTTCCGGCGTAATGCCGGTGAGGTCCGTGATGAAGGGCGGCAGGGTCCGTCCCGGAGAGAGGCAGATCAGGCAGTCCATGCTCTCCCGCTCCTCCCCCGCCTCCAAACTGACGGCACCCAGCTCAATGATTTCATCCCGGGCAAAGTCAATGCCGGTGGTCTCCGTGTCAAAGACGATGACCCGGTCAAACCGCTCCCATAAACGAGTTTTCATGTTATGTTCTCCTTGCAGGTCTCAGGTTTTCCACATCCCAGGCAGAAAAGGGCGGCCCCGTCCAAAGGCGGGGCCGCCTGAACGCTCTGGCGTGTCGGTTATTCGCTGCGGGGACAAATACCCCGGCGATCAGAACAATCCGGTGATCCGGCCGTTTTCGTCCACATCAATCTTCTCCGCCGCAGGCACCTTAGGCAGGCCTGGCATGGTCATGATGTTGCCGGTCAGCGCCACCAGGAACCCTGCACCGGCGGAGACCTTCAGGTTCCGGACGGTGATCCGGAAGTCCCGGGGTGCTCCTAACCGGGCGGCATCATCGGAGAAAGAATACTGGGTCTTGGCCATGCAGATGGGCAGCTCTCCAAAGCCCAGGGCGGTCAGCTCCTGCATCTGCTTACGGGCAGCCGGGGTCAGGTCCACACCATCGGCATGGTAGATTCTGCGGGCGATGGTATTGAGCTTTTCCTCGATGGGCGCCTTCTCATCATAGCTGAACTGGAAGTTACCGGGCTGCTGGCACAGACGGACCACTTCTTCCGCCAGTTCCACGCCGCCTTCGCCGCCCTTGGCCCAGACCTGGCACAGCGCCACCCGGACGCCCAGAGCACGGCAGCGCTCCTCCACCAGGCGCAGCTCCGCTTCCGTATCCGTGGCAAAGGCATTGAGGGCCACCACACAGGGCAGACCAAAGACCTTCGTGATGTTCTCCACATGCTGCAGGAGGTTGGGCAGGCCCTTCTCCAGTGCCTCCAGATTTTCTGTGTTCAGCTGGTCCTTGGGCACGCCGCCGTGGTTTTTCAGCGCCCGCACCGTGGCCACCACCACGACGGCGGAGGGAGTCAGGCCGGCCATGCGGCACTTGATGTCCAGAAATTTCTCCGCACCCAGGTCCGCGCCGAAGCCTGCCTCGGTGACAGTGTAATCGCTGAGTTTGAGGGCCATCCGGGTGGCCATGATGGAGTTGCAGCCGTGGGCGATGTTGGCAAAGGGGCCGCCGTGGATAAAGGTGGGCGTGCCCTCCAGGGTCTGGACCAGATTGGGCTTGAGGGCATCCTTGAGCAGGGCGGCCATAGCACCTTCCGCCTTCAGATCCCGGGCGGTAACGGGGCGGCCGTCATAGGTGTAGCCCACCACCATCCGGGCCAGGCGCTCTTTCATATCTGAAATGCTGCTGGACAGGCACAGCACCGCCATGACCTCACTGGCCACAGTGATGTCGAAGCCGTCCTCCCGGGGGCAGCCGTTGGCCTTGCCGCCCAGGCCGTCCACGATATTGCGCAGCTGACGGTCATTCATGTCCACCGCCCGCTTCCAGGTGATGCGCCGGGGATCGATTCCCAGGGCGTTGCCCTGCTGAATGTGGTTGTCCAGCATTGCCGCCAGCAGGTTGTTGGCGGCGCCGATGGCATGGAAGTCACCAGTGAAGTGGAGGTTGATATCCTCCATGGGCACCACCTGGGCATACCCGCCGCCGGCGGCGCCGCCCTTGATACCGAACACTGGTCCCATGGAGGGCTCCCGCAGAGCCACCATGGCGTTCTTGCCGATACGGCGCAGCGCGTCAGCAAGGCCCACAGTCACCGTGGTCTTGCCCTCTCCGGCAGGAGTGGGGTTGATAGCGGTCACCAGAATCAGCTTGCCGTCGGGGCGGCTGCTCTCCTTGAGCAGACGGTTATCCACTTTCGCCTTATATCTTCCGTACAGTTCCAGATATGTCTCGTCGATCCCGGCGGACGCGGCAATCTCGGTAATCGGCTTCATCTCGCAAGCCTGCGCAATTTCAATATCAGAGAGAAACTTCATGGCGACCTCCATCTCAAATAGGTAATACTTTTATTGCTGTCTCTGGCAAAAAACTATATCACGAATTTGCGCAAAAGAAAAGAGAATTTTTCGAAACAGCAGGTCTGCCGTCAGAAAAGGAGTTGACCTCCGTGCGGTATGGCATCCGCACGGAGGTCATCATGAGGAAAAAAGGAGATAAGAGAGGAAACTTGGTTTCTGCGCCTTCCATCAGGCGGAGATCAGCTGCCGGATCTCCACGCCCTGCAGAAAGCGCTCTTTGCACCGCAGTGTGCAGCGACGGTACTGGTCGAAGCGCTTTTGTGCCTCCACCGGGTCGCCGTAGGCCTTCCAGCAGCCACAGCAGGTAAAGTTCCTGCCGTGGTTGCGGATAAAACCCACCACGTCCCCCAGTGGATATCCCAGAAAAACGCCGATCTCATGGGGAAACGCCTCTTCCAAACAGAGGCGGTCCGAGAGCTGTTCCAGCAGCATCTCGCTGTCTGCCTGAGAGGAGTAGCCCATCCGCCGCAAAAAAGCCCGATTGGCAGGCTCCCGCAAAATGCGGTTCAGCCACATTCTGCGGTACAAATAGATCAGGCATGCACCCGTCCGGGGACAGACCTTCAGAACACGGACCACAATGCCGAAGGGTTCCAGCTCTCCGGCCCAGCGGGACACCAGCGCCTGCGCACCGTCTCCCTGCCAGCGGAAGAGGCTGGCCGGTTTGATCCCTTCCAGGGTGGGAGCACATTGTTCCACCAGTGTGGCTTCAAAGGTCCGCTTCATGTCTTGTCCTCCGTTTCATTCGGTTAGTATTAGCTAACTGTCGTTCAAAAAAAGAAATGCTTGCCCGCATCCCATAGGTTAGTTTTAACTAACTACGCATAAAGAATAGCATATCGATCCGGTGTTGTCAAGTCTTTTTTCCACAGTTGTCAAAGCCGCCTAAATGCAGTAGGATAAAAACATCTTAACCAGTGGAGGTACTGCAATGAAGATTCTGGTCCTTTCAGACTCCCACGGGAACCTGACCAATATGGAGCAGGCCGTGGAACGCACAAATCCCAATCTGATTGTGCATCTGGGAGACTGCTGGCGGGACGGAGAGCGGCTCCATGAACACTTTCCGGAGATTCCTCTGGAGCAGGTTCCCGGCAACTGTGATTTCCGTCCCGGGGAGCCGGCGGAAAAGCTGCTGATCCTGCGCGACAAGCGGATTTTGATCTGCCATGGCCACACTTA
>UMBF01013151.1_pt1 | contig 23049 bp, 19 predicted proteins | sample 1963901 | NCBI WGS metagenome assembly UMBF01 (sample SAMEA4835935, study PRJEB28245) | human gut metagenome | biome: gut microbiome; material: fecal sample | place: Denmark | collected 2008 | reverse complement strand
GGTCCCGCCCGGTCCGCCCTTTAAAATTCCTTCAGCTTCCAGGCAATGTCGTTGTAGAAGAGTTCCTTCTTGAAATCGCTGAAGGTGGTATCCTTGGTGATGTGGACGCACTCGATCTGCATCATCTCCGCCCAGTCCTCCATCATCTCCGCAGTCACGGCCGTGGAGAGGACGGTATGGTGGGCGCCGCCGGCCTGAATCCAGCACTTGACGCCGGTCAGCAGGTCCGGCATGGGCTTCCACATGACCCGGGCCACCGGCAGATTGGGCATCTCCAGAATGGGCTTGATGACCTCGATGTCCTGGATAATCATCCGCAGGCGCCCGCCCATGTCGATGAGGGAGACCACAATGCCGGGGCCCTCCTTGCCCTCGAACACCAGACGGGCCGGGGGATTCTTGCCGCCGATGCCCAGAGGATGGACCTCGATCCGGGGTCGCTGGGCCGCGATGGAGGGACAAACCTCCAGCATATGGGCCCCCAGGGAGACCTCCTTACCGGGTTCCAGATCGTAGGTGTAGTCCTCCATGAAGAGGGTGCCGCCCTCCAGGCCCTGGGCCATTTTCTTCATGATGGCGGTCATACCGGCCACCTTCCAGTCGCCCTCACCGCCGTAGCCGATGCCGTCGGCCATCATGTTCTGGCTGGCAAGGCCCGGCAGCTGCTCCATGCCGTAGAGGTCCTGGAAGTTGTTGATAAAGGCCTGGGCCCCTTCCCGCTCCAGGATCTTCCGCATGGCCACCTCTTCCCTGGCCTGGTAACGGACCGTGGCCAGATCGTCGGTGGCAAAGTCATAGCGCTCCTTGTACTGCTCCATCTGGGCGTCCACTTCCGCCTCGGTGACGGCGTCCATGGTCTCCACCAGATGCCCCACAGGCCAGTAGTCCACCTGCCAGCCCAGCTTGATCTGGGTCTCCACCTTGTCGCCCTCGGTGACGGCCACGTCCCGCATGTTGTCGCCGAACCGGACGATCCGCAGCCGGCGGGAGAAGTCATAGCCGATAGCGGCCCGCATCCAGGCGGCCAGCTCCTGCTGGACGGGGGCGTCCTGCCAGTAACCGGCAATGATCTTCCGGGGCAGACGCATCCGGGCGCCGAGGAAGCCGTGCTCCCGGTCGCCGTGGGCAGCCTGGTTCAGGTTCATGAAGTCCATGTCGATCTCCTCATTGGGGATCTTCCGGTTATACTGGGTCGCCAGATGGCAGTAGGGCTTTTGCAGCAGATCAAATCCATGAATCCACATCTTGCTGGGCGAGAAGGTGTGGCACCAGGTCACCACGCCGCAGCAAGTATCGTCGTAGTTGGCCTCTTTCATGATTTGGGTGATCTCCGCGTCGGTCTTGACGGTGGCCTTGTATACCAGTTTGCAGGGCAGAATGCCGGAAGAGCTCATGGTCTCCGCCATTTCGGCGGCCCGCTTGTCCACGGTCTCCAGGACCTCCGGTCCGTACAGGAACTGACTGCCCACCACAAACCAGAACACTTTGTTTTCCATGTGAATGTACCTCCCAATCGCGCTTCACGCTTACTTCAGATATTCCACGGCACACCGCTCCAGAGGAAGCCCGCGGACATACCGTTCCATAAAGGCAGCGAAGCCTTTCTCATCCTCCGGCTCCGGCCGGACGGTGTCCGCCTTCTGTCCGGCAAACACCTGACGGTCCAGGTAATCCTCCAGCGTCTGGTTCTCCTGACGGCGGGCCCGATAGGCCGCCAGCAGGGCCATGCCCCACGGGCCGCCCTCTCCCGCGGTCTCCATGACGGAAACCGGCGCGCCGGCGGCAGCAGCCATGATCCTCTGTCCCGCCTCCGGGGTCTTGAAGAACCCGCCATGTCCCATCAGCCGGTCCACCACCACATGCTCCTTTGCCAGGATATCCATGCCCATCTTCAGGGCCCCCAGGGCGCTGAAGAGCTGGCAGCGCATGAAGTTTGCAAATGTCAGACGCCCCTCCGGGCCCCGGGCCAGCAGCGGCCGGCCATCTTCCATTCCCGCCACGGGTTCGCCGGAAAGATAGTTATACAGCAGCAGTCCGCCGCCGTCCTTCTCGCCGTCCAAGGCAGAGCGGAACATGGTGGTAAAGAGCTTATTCTTGTCCACCGGCAGGTCCATGGCCTCCAGGAAGCCCTGGAACACCTTGGCCCAGGCGTTGATCTCATTGGTGCAGTTGTTGCAGTGAACCATGGCCACCGGTTTTCCCGTGGGAGTGGTGACCATGTCAATCTCCGGGTAGACCCGGGACAGCGGCCGCTCCAGCACGATCATGGCAAACACGCTGGTACCTGCCGACACGTTGCCGGTCCGTACCGCCACAGCATTGGTGGCGGCCATGCCGGTGCCGGCGTCGCCCTCCGGCGGCGCCAGGGGAATGCCGCTTTCCAGCGTGCCGCTGGGGTCCAGCAGTCGGGCGCCCTCCGGTGTCAGGCTGCCGGCATCCACGCCGGCGGGAAGCACCTGGGGCAGAATATCCCGCAGTTTCCAGGGATAGCCCTTGTCCGCTACCAAAGCATTGAAGGAGTCCATCATGGTCTGGTCGTAGTCGCAGCATCCGCTGTCGATGGGGAACATGCCGCTGGCCTCCCCCACGCCCAGCACTTTACGGCCGGTGAGCTTATAGTGGACATACCCGGCCAGCGTAGTGAGATAGTCGATGTCTCTGACATGCTCCTCCCCGTTGAGGATCGCCTGATACAGATGGGCAACGGACCAGCGCAGTGGGATGTTGAACTGGAACCGCTCGGTCAGCGCGGAAGCCGCGGGGCCGGTGGTGGTGTTGCGCCAGGTGCGGAACGGTGCCAGCAGTTCTCCGGCGGCGTTGAGGGGAATATAGCCGTGCATCATGGCAGAAAAGCCCATGGCGCCCACCCGGCGGAGCTTTTCCCCGCAGGCATCCTCCACGCGCCGGACCAGCTGGCCGTAAGCGCTTTGCAGTCCCGCCCATACGTCCTCCATGTGGTACGTCCAGTAGCCACCCTCATAGCGGTTTTCCCAGTCGTACTCGCCGGAGGTCAGGGGGACATGATCCGGGCCGATCAGCACTGCCTTGATGCGGGTGGAGCCCAGCTCGATGCCAAGATAGGTCTCGCCGGAGCGGACCGCTTCTCTCATATCCATTTTCATGCCTCCCTTACTTGCTCTTTTCCTTGATCCGGGCGAAGATGCTCTGCAGCACAATGAAGAAGCACAGCAGCGCCGCAGTCAGGATGTTGGGCCAGGAGGACGCCAGCTTGCCGTTGGTCTGCACGATGGTGGAGATGGTGCCGTTGATCAGCACGCCGAAGAGGGTGCCGATCACATTGCCCACGCCGCCGGTGAGCAGCGTGCCGCCGATGACGGCGGAAGAGATGGCGTCCATTTCCATGCCGGTGGCCTGGGAGACGCTGGCAGACATGGTGTTCATGCAGTAGCAGATGCCGCCCAGAGAGCACAGGAAGGAGGAGAGAACGTAGGCCTTGAGCTTGGTCTTCTTTACGTCCAGTCCCATCATGGCAGCGGACTGCTCGTTGCCGCCCACCGCATACAGGGACCGGCCGAACTTGGTGTAGCGAAGCACCAGGAAGATCACGACCAGCACCAGCAGCGCCACAACTACGCCGATGCCGATATAGGGCATGATCATCTTTCCGGCGCGGTTGACAGTTCCGCCAAACGGCAAATAGATACGGAAGTTGGCCAGGTCATAAAACGTCTGGTTGATCTCCGCGGTGATGGAGAGCTGATTGGTGGAAATGACTGCCGTCATGCCCCGGGCAAAGAACATACCTGCCATAGTGACGATAAAGGGCTGAATCTCCAGATAGCCTACGCAGAAGCCCTGTACCAGTCCAAACACCACGCCGATGACCAGCACCAGCAGCACCATCACCGGGGCGCTCATGTTCCACTCGCTCATGCCGTAGGCCAGAAGCATACAGTCCAGAGCCACCAGAGAGCCCACGGAAATGTCGATGCCGCCGGTCAGCATGACGCAGGTCAATCCGCAGGCCACGCAGATCAAACCGGCATTGGTGCGGAACAGGTTCAAAAAGGTCTGCAGGTTGGTAAAGCCCTTACTGGCGTATGCGACACAGCCGGCTGCGTACAAAATGATGAACAGGGCGATGGTGATCAGCAACAGCATGGTGTTGCTGTTCATCTGCTTACGATCCTTCAGGACGTTGGCACTCTTTTTCATACGTGAGCCACCTCCTTCTGAGAGACCGTCTTGGCAACGGCGCGCTTTTTGAACCACGCCTTTACCGGCGGTGCCTGCACCGCCACGATGGCAATCACAATGATCGCCTTGAACACGGGGTTCACCGCCGTGGACACGCCCATGGCGAACATGGTGGTGGTAATAGCCTGGATGGTATAGGCTCCGATGATGGAACCGGCCAGGTTGAACCGGCCGCCGCCCAAGCTGTTGCCGCCCAGAGCCACCGCCAGGATGGCGTCCAGCTCCATGTCCAGGCCGATGTTGTTGGAATCGGCGCTGGTGATGCGGGAAGAAGCCACAATGCCGGCAATCCCGGCGCACAGGCCGCACAGGAGGTAGCAGGCAAAAATGATCCGCTTGGAGTTGAGGCCCGCGATACGGCTGGCCTTCTTGTTGATACCCACGGCCTGGATGTACATTCCCATGGCGGTCTTTTTCAGCACCACGGAGGTCACCGCCACGCACACCGCCGCAATAATGATGGGGGTGGGAACAGGGCCGATATAGCCGCCGAAGACGCCGAACTCAGGGACCCGGATATAGACGATCAGGTTGTTGCAGAGCAGCAGGCCGATGGCCCGGGCCGCCGACCACAAAATCAGCGTGGCCACCATGGGTTGGATGTTCAGATACGCCACCAGCGCGCCGTTGAAGGCACCGCACAGGCAGCCCATCAGCAAAGCGCCGATCAGGCCCACCACCAGAGGCATGGCAAACTCATCGGCACTGCTGACCGACGACACACCAAATCCCGCCACCAGCATGCAGCAGAAGGACGCACATAGGCTCATCACCGAGCCCACGGAAATATCCGTGCCGGCGGAGGAGGAGACCACCAGTGTCATGCCGATGGCCAGGATCGCGACCTCACTGCCGCGGTTAAGGATGTTGATGATTCGGCCGCCCAGCAGGCCGTTGGTCATGGTGATTTTGAAGAAGTTGTAGAATTCATTGCCCTGGGACAGGTCGTAGATGATATTGACGCACAGTACCAGCAGCATGCAGAACACCGGCAGAAACAGCCGTTTCTGGGTGAGTTTTTTCAGTTTAGTCATCTTTTCCACCTCCTGCAATGGCGGCCATGACCCGCTCCTGGGTCAGCTCGCCGTCCAGCTCGCCGACCTTGGCGCCGTCCCGCATCACTGCCATGCGGTTGCAGGTGCGCAGCATCTCATCAATCTCAGAGGAGATGAACATCACGCTCTTGCCCTCGCTGGCCAGCTGGACGATGAGTTTCTGGATCTCCGTCTTGGTACCGATGTCGATACCGCGGGTGGGCTCGTCCAGGATCAGGAAGTCCGGATCTGTTGCCAGCCACCGGGCCAGAATGGCCTTTTGCTGGTTGCCGCCGGAGAGCTGCTTGATGGGCGTCTCCCGGCTGGCGGTTTTGATCTGCAGCAGGTCTATGTACCGGTCGGCGATCTCTTCCTGCTTGGCCCGGGGCAGCTGCTTGAACATGCCCCGCTTGGCCTGGAGCGCCAGAATGATATTTTCCCGAACGGACAGATCCCCGATGATGCCCTCGGCCTTCCGGTCGTCCGGCAGCAGGCCCATGCCCATGTTCATAGCATCGATGGGCTGATTGATCTTTGCCGCCTTGCCCGCTACCTTCAGCGTACCGGTCTGGGCCTTGTCTGCACCGTAAATGGCCCGGGCCAGCTCACTGCGGCCGGAGCCCAGCAGTCCGGTAAGGCCAATGACCTCACCCTTGTGGATATCCAGGTCAAAGGGCTTGATGGTGCCCTTGTGGCTCAGGCCCTTCGCCTCGATTTCCAAAGGTGCGGAGGCGTCATAGGCGTAGCCCTCCGGCTTGATGGAGGCCAGATCATCGAAATCCTTGCCCATCATGGCCGCCACCAGCTTCACCCGGGGCAGCTCCGCCACCGGATACTCGCCCACCAAGGCGCCGTTGCGCAGCACGGTGATCCGGTCGCACACGGCGTACACCTGCTCCAGGAAGTGGGTGACAAAGATGATTCCCACGCCGTGCTTTTTCAGCTGGACCATCATCTTGAAGAGCTTTTCCACCTCGTTGTCATCCAGGGAGGAGGTGGGCTCATCCAGAATGAGCACCTTGCAGTCCATATCCACCGCCCGGGCAATGGCGATCATCTGCTGAATTGCCAGGGAATAGTTTTCCAGATTCTGGGTCACATCCACCTTGATGTCCAGCCGCTTCACCAGTTCGTCGGCTTTTTTGTTCATGGTCCGGCGGTCAATGGTGTGGAGGGCGGTCAATGGTTCCCGGCCGATGTACAGATTTTCCGCCACACTCAGGTTGGGGCACAGATTCACTTCCTGATATACGGTGGAGATTCCCACCTTCTGCGCATCCAGTGTGGACCGGTTTTTTACGGGCCCGTCAACTCCCGCCACCCGGATCTCACCGGATTCAAAATCGTTGATACCGGTAAGGCACTTGATGAGCGTGGACTTTCCCGCGCCGTTTTCTCCCATCAGCGCATGGATTTCACCTCTTCGCAGCGTAAAATCCACATTGTCCAGAGCCTTTACGCCTGGGAACGTCATGCTGATTCCCCGCGCCGTCAGAACAATATTGTCTTCCAACACAATCACCTCGAATAAAAAAGGGAGGACCCTGAAATATGGCGGGTCCTCCCTGAGTGTATATGCCTACTCCTTCATGCACTCTCGCAGGGAGTGGGACTGATTAATAGGGGCGGCCGTCCAGAACTTCCTGGGTGACATGGATCATGGACTGCTCCTCGCCGTTGACATTGATGGTAGCCACATTGTCCTCGGCAGCGAACCAGGACTCAGTCACATAGATCTCCTTCTCGGGGGTCTCACCGGCCTCCAGCTGCTGGATGATCTCAGCAACAGTGGGGGCGGCCATGGGGTTGCACTCGAAGTCGGCGTTGATCTTGCCGTCCATCACCATCTGGACATAGGGCTTGTTGGCGTCGAAGGAAACCAGGACCACGTCACCGCCCACACCGTAGGTGACACCCGCATTGTCCATGGCGGTCATGGCGCCGGCGGCCTCGTTATCGTTCTGGCAGATGACCACGTTGAACTGGCCGGCATAGCTCTGGCAGTAGGACTCCATGACTTCCTGACCGCCGGCTTCGGTGAAGTCGCCGCTCTGGGAATCCAGGATGGTCCAGCCCTCGCGGTCGGCGATCTCCTTGAAGCCATCGGTACGGCCGATGGTGGCGGAGGCACCGGTGGAGCCCTCAATCACCAGGGCGTTGATCTCGCTGATGCCCTTGTCAGCGGCATAGGCCTTCAGCCACTCGCCGCAGGCCAGGCCCTCAACCTTAAAGTCGGAGCCGACCCAGGAGACATACTTGTCGGAGTCATCGATGGTACGGTCAATCACAATAACGGGGATGCCCGCATCCTCGCACTCCGTCAGGACGGCGTCCCAACCGGTGGAGACAATGGGGTCGATGATGATGTAATCCAGACCCTGCTGGATGAAGTTCCGCACAGCCTCCAACTGCTTGGCCGAGTCGTTGTCGCAGTCCACGAAGGACAGCTCGTAGCCGTTTTCAGTGGAGAACACATCCTGCGCGGACTTGGTGGAAGCGGTACGCCAGTCGGACTCATGGCCCACCTGAGCGAAGCCTACGGTGATCAGATCGCCGCTTTCATCGGACTGGGGAGTCTCCTCCGTGGTGCCGGCATCACCGCTGCTGCCGCAGGCCACCAGAGACAGGGACATCACCAGAGCAAGTGCAAGTGCCAAAAACTTCTTCATAGTAAACGCTCCTTCTGGTATAATAATTTTTCGCGTCGCCAGACGCGTGAGGCACATGAGGAAACGGAAGGGACAGTTTAGTAACTTTTATGTTTCGTTTATTTTTTCTTGAGTAAAAGTTTAGCATAGTTTTCTGAAATGTCAATAAATCCCGCAGTTAGGTAAACGATTTCTTACATATTTTACAAAAATTTCGGATTTCTTTTGTTGGAAACACCTCCCTCCTCTCTTGCTGAAAACTAAATATTTTTTTAATTTATTCATAAATTTAGCATTTTCTATTGTTTTTTACACGGCGGTCGCTTATAATGAGCTTTAACGGCCGCCAGCCGGCCGTTTTGGAAAGAAGGAGGCGTCGGTAGAATGGGAATTACTGCAAAAGACATTGCGGAAAAACTGGGGGTCTCCCCCTCTGCGGTCTCTCTGGCCCTGAACGGAAAGCCAGGGGTCAGCGTTGCCACCAGAGAGCGGATTCTGGCAGAGGCCATCCGCATGGGATATATTACCCAGAAGAGTTCTGCTGAAGCGGTCCCCAACATCCGATATGTGATTTTTCTGGAGCGGGGTGATGCCGTGAGGGAAACCTCCTTCTATTCGATTGTGCTTCAGGGGATCGAAGCCCGCGCCAAGGAATACGGATATAATGTACTGATCAGCTATTTTGACACCAGTAAGGACTGGAATGAACAGATCAACGTGATCTGCAAGGACATCTCCGGTCTGATCGTTCTGGGGACAGAGATCAAGGACCGTCACATCGCCATGGCACAGGCCCACGGTGTGGGAAGGCTGGACCTGCCGCTGGTGATGGTGGATAACGCCACCAGCCTGGTGGATCTGGACTGCGTCGTGGCGGATAACCGCTGCGGTGCCTATCGGGCTGCCTCCTATCTTCTGAACAAGGGTTATCCCGACGTGGGATACCTGCGCTCCACCGTTCGGATCGACAGCTTTGACGAGCGGGAGGCCGGCATCATCAAGGCCCGGCGGGAGTGGGGACTTCTGAAAAAATCTCCCACGCAGTGCGTGGATGTTGGCATCTCCTCGGAGCAGGCCTTTTATGACATGAGCACCTGGCTGGATCAGGGCGGCAAGCCTCTGCCGGCGCTGTTTGCCGACAATGACATCATTGCCGCCTCCTGTATCCGGGCGCTGAAATCCCACGGCTATCAGGTTCCCCGGGATGTCTCCGTGGTGGGCTTTGACGACATGCCCATCTGCACCATGGTGGACCCCCCTCTGACCACTGTGCACATCGCCAAGGAGCTGATGGGCATGCTGGCGATGGAGATTTTGCACCAGCGCATTCGGGACGGAGGGCGCGCACTGTGTGATGAGCGCACCGATATGCTGCGGACCACTATATCCACCCATTTGGTGGAGCGGGAGAGCGTTGCCCCCTTTTTCCACTGAGGGTTTCAATGAAGTGCGGAACACACAAGCAAAGCCTCCCTGGCCGCGGCAGATGCCACCCGCCATCAAAAACAGCGCACCGGGCAGGAAGCTCTAACTTCCTGTCCGGTGCGTTTTTCATTCTTTCCGGGCGTATCCCCGTATATCACCCCACGGACAGAGCAGGGCGTGTGTCTTTGCCCGCTGCTTATCGACCCGCCCACTTGTCTCCCGCTCCCGGCAGTCATGGAGCCTGGTCTCCATATCCGCATAAACGAAAATGCGCAGCGGATGGAATTCTCCTGAAATCACATTTGCGTTGCGCCCCACCAGAACGCAGTTGCCTTTGTCCACCAGCATACAGAGCATCTTTGTCTGCCGAGCTAGGAGGTCAGAATCATGACTGGTGTGGTAGGAAAACGTGCGTCCAAATGTCAGCGGATGCATGGAGCCAAAAGAGCCCTGTTCCAAAACATATTCCAGTGCATCTGCCAGTCGCTTCCCTGCTGCCTGTCCTCCGCTGCCGAATTCCCGGCTGATGGCTGATATTCATTGCTTTCTCTCCTAAAAAACAAAGCTGGATAAGGAAACAGGAATTTCACCCGTCATCTTATCCAGCTTGCAACTTCTGTTGTTGCTCACCCTTCGATGAACGAAAGGATTATAACAATGGCTGTTTATTATTGTCAATATCCAGTAACGACAAATCAATCCATCTAAAGATTCATAACGTCAGCCTCAAAATAAAGCACAGCTTTACTGTCTGGTGCACCCAAGCAATTCATACTAAAAAGCAAAATAATACACTGTGAACAGTGATACGGAGCCGGGAAAACTGGGCCAGAGAAAATGATAACAGTGGGGGCAAAAGAACATGGAAAAAAGACGCCTAGCTGGGGACGGCATGGTGCGCAAGCGTGAGGATGCCCGCCGGGAAGGACGTATCGTCATCGGCCACAGGGATATCGACGCCTACCAAGACGTGAAGCTGAGCGAAGAAAGTAAGATGATTCTCTCAGAGTGGCTGGATCGCTGGCTTGACCAAATGGTCTCTGTACTCCGTCCCAGTACCCTTGACCACTAGCGCAATGAACTGGAGCACCATGTCAAATCCTACCTTGGGCAAAAGGGGCTCACGCAAATCACAGCAGCCGATCTGCAAAACTCTACGACCTCTTAAAGCAGCAAGGCAGAGCACATCCCCGCTCCGGCCAAAGCCGCGGACTATCCACAACCACCGTCTATGGTATCCACACCACCCTCCACCATACATTAAAATTCGCAGTGGACCAACGGCTGCTGCCGTATAATCCTGCGACCATGTTGAGCCGCCCAAGGTGGCGCACAAAACCATGAGCATTCTGAACGATGAGCAGATGGATACCTCCCTGTCAGCAATAGAGCAAGGCCCGATCTGGCACGACTTCTTTTACACGGAACTGACCACCGGACTCCGTCTGGGTGAGATCTGCGGTCTCATGTGGTCTGACTTTGATGAAGGAAAAGGCACCCTGCGTGTCAGCCGCACGCTCCACAAGGAAAAGGGCGGATGATTGGTTTGTAGAGGCAAGACCTGCACCAGCGCTCGAACCATTTTCCTACCGTCTAGTGCGGCGGAGCTGCTGCGGCTTTGCAAAAAGACGTCTTACTCCTCCTGGATCTTCCACAATCCACTGTAGCCAGAAGCTCCCATGAATCCCACACATACCACCAATTAAAAAAGATCTTGAGGGAAAATAATTTACTTGACATTCGGTTCCATAATCTGTGGCAAACCTTTGCAACCGCCTCCCTGGAGCATGGCATGGATGTGAAAACACTCTCCCCCATCTGGCCAGGCGGTAAAAAGCACGCCTGTAATGGCTGCGGCAGAATGAAAACGCATCAGGCCCCCGGAGCGCACACTCCGGAGGCCTGTTTTTCTGTCTGTGGCTTGTTGTGTGGTCAAAGGGTTGACCACTTATCCTTACTCAGTCAAAATACAACAAAACGCAAAGAAAAATCGCCCTTTTCATACGAAAAAGGCGATTTTCTGGAGCTGCTGGGCGGATTCGAACCGCCTACCTCATCCTTACCAACAGCCATGGTAATATTTTTTACATATTTTTCGCTTATTTATAGCCGTTTTTGTTCCATTTCATTTGCTCTCCGACACTCTTTGCAATTGATGTTTCCGTGTGTTCCATGTCTGTCTGTGGCTGGTTATGTGGTCAGAAAGATTGTCGCAACGAAAGAGGCCCTCCACATGAACAACAAGGCGCTGTGTAGTTCGCTTGCTTTTCGCCCCGTTATTTCTCCGTTTGTCCCTATCGACTTTTATCTCCTGTTTTGGTATTGTGTTGGTTGCAAAAGCCCCACAAAATACGGAATACAGGGGGAAAAGCATGAACAGCATGAAAAAACGTATGGTCGCCGCACTGACAGCAGGCATCCTCGCAACCGCCCTCACCATCCCCGCCACAGCGACAGTAGCGTCAGACGAATCCATCCGAGTAAGCAGCTACAAAGGCAGTACCTTGGAGGTCGGAGACCGTAGCGGCCTCATCATCGGCCCCAGCGGTACGGGGTACACCGTCATGTCCAGCGACCCGGACATCGTAGCGGTTGAACAGGTGCTGACCTTCTGGGTCGCTGTCGCCAAGGCGGAGGGGAGCGCGGAGATTACCGCCTCCAACAGCGCCGGGGAGTACGGAACCGTGACGCTCACGGTCGGCTCCACTTCCCCCGCCGCATCGGAAGCCCCCGCTGGTGGGGACAGCGCCGGCCTGACGGACAATCTGGAGGTACGGCAGGAGATGATCCGGCTGATTAACCAGACCCGAAAGGCCAATGGAGTCTCAGAACTGCCGGTCAACGAAGCCCTGATGAACGCCGCCCAAACCTGCTCCAACCGGCGCTACACTTGGCATCACTCTCCAGAGGAAAGCAAGGCCGCTGTTGATGCCGGCTACCCCTACGGCTTCGGGTCCAACCTCACCGTGTTCACCGGTACAGCCGATGCCGCCCAACACGCTGTCGACAACTGGGTTAATTCTCCCGGTCACTTCCAGACCATGATCGACCCAAGATGCGACTGTATCGGCGTGGGCGTGACCCAGTACGACGGGATTACTTACTGTTACATGTTCGTTGGGATACCGAACAGCGTCAACTTCTATGCGTAACCAAACATGAAACAAAGCGGTGTGTTCCAGGCAGTATGGAACGCACCGCTTTTCTGTTAATCGAGGGAAAGCGCCCTGCTAAATATTGCATAGCAGAAAACAAAGAATAAGACTCTGTTATTTACAAATCCCAAACAGCATCTAATGCCAATGCCACGCTCTCCGCCAGTCTTACTGGTACCGCATTCCCAATCTGCTTGAAGGCAGTTGTTCTTGACGGTATACCTGTAACAGATTCAAAATAATAATCATCCGGAAATGTCTGAAGACGTGCAGCCTCTCTGGGTGTCAGTGAGCGATTTTGGGTTGGATGGATATAATAGTGGCCGTCTTTACTCATATGGGCAACAACAGTTTGGGAATATGGGAGATCTTGTGCAACTACTTTAAAACGATCCAGAAAAGCTTTAGTATTTCTATGTGTCTGGAGCCGTATCGGTAAATCATAATATTTTATACGTCTGTGATTGTGGGCCCATTCATTCGCAACGATTTGATAAATTTCCAGGTCCTGCTCAGTATTTGGCCGAGCCCAATGCAGTGTCACAGGCTGTCCATCCCTTTCTTTAATGTGTGCATCGTAAAGATAGTGCCCGTGGTAAGGAAGCGTACCTACAAGAGCAGGTTCGCCTCCGCCGGCAGCAATGGCGGGTAAATCTGACAACACATCACTAACCAGACACTCGGGATGGATTTCCTCAATTTCAGGATAAAAGTTGCGATAATTCCCATGTTTTCCAATTAAAATAATGCGTTTTCGGTTTTGTAAAACACCATAGTCTCTTGCATTTAATACCCTGTACTCCACAGAATACCCGCACTCCGCAAAGCGTTCTCTCATGTTGTCAAAGTGAAGCCGACCATCCTGGTCTCTTGCCGAGAGCAAGCCCAAAACATTTTCAAAGACAAAATATTCAGGCTGGTATCTCTCCAGGAATTCAGCGTAAAGAGTGTACAGATAGTTTCTTCTGTCGCCAACCATGCCTGTCGCTGAACGAGCTCTACCAACAACGGAATACGCCTGGCAGGGAGGTCCACCCACGATTAAACTCAGGTGTTCTCCATTCAAGCAACGATCCACCTCAGCAAAAACATCTTCCAGGTTGTCCTGTGACATTTCATAATTCAGCACAGAATTCAGCACGTCATCAGGAATTTGGGCATAGAACTCATCCCTGGTGATTTCCTGAGCAAGATATTGCCTATAGATTTCGGGATGCCCCTGTTCTTGCAGCCATTTATACGCCATCCGCGTTTTTAGTGTATAGCACGCTGCCACGTCCATCTCGATATGAGCCACCGGATCAAAACCAGCGCGCAAAAATCCCTCGGACAGGCCGCCGGCCCCGGCAAACAAATCCAGATAGTTTGGCATGGCACTCACCCCTGTTCGATATTGATTACGCCGTTATTATACCAGGTCATCCCACCGATTTCAACCTCAAAAGTCTCCTTTATTTATTTGTCGTGAGGTGTTATAATCAGGCTGAGAGGTGCTGTAATATGGCTGACAAATTGACTCGTGAAAAACGAAGCTGGAATATGTCACGAATCCGCGGGAAAGACACAGAAATCGAAATTAAGGTCCGAAGATACCTGTTCTCACGGGGGTTCCGCTTTCGTAAAAATGTTACCAAAATGCCAGGTAAGCCGGATATTGTACTGCCCAAATATAAAACTGTAATCTTTATACACGGTTGTTACTGGCATCGTCATGCAGGTTGCAAAAATTGTACCACGCCCAATACAAATCGGGAATTTTGGCTCGAGAAGTTTGAGAAAAATATACAGAACGACTCAAAACACCAGCAGGAACTGGAGGCTGCCGGATGGAAAGTCCTCATCCTGTGGGAATGTGAAATCGAGAATGACTTTAATCGTTTGATGGATAACCTTGTGTCGGAATTGCAGCGCCCTGCTCAACCGGGATAACTCTCTGTTCTGGCCTTTTCCAAAATCTGCATTATTTTTATGCACTGTTTTTCCGATGGAAACTTACCCTGCTCCATTGCAATAGCCGTCTTCACAAAAGAAATATCCACCGGTGTCAGCACATGATTTTCTATACCCCATTTCAGCAAAGATTTCCAGTTTTCTGTTCCATACTCGGCTACGGTCACCATAGCAGACACCTTGTTATCCTGCTTCTGAATCTCTCTGGCCATTTTTTCAGCTTCTTTCAGGGCAGAAACAGGAACCAGTTCCGCGACAAAATCATCCCTTAGTGCGACCGGAAGTGCTTTGACGCCTTTCCAGCAAGCTTCACGTTTGGCCCACTCCGTAACATTCTGAACCTCACGTCTCGGGTCAGTCAGGTATTCATAAACTTTCTGTGCTATCTCCGACATTTGCAACTCTGTGGCATGGGTGATATTCTGGCGATTCCATACACCGCGGAAGTCAAAAGCCATATCCGAATGTTCCTTTTGAATCACATAGAGAACCATTGACAATGTATAGGCCACCACCTGTGCCTTATAGCCCAATTCATACCAAGGTGCGTTCTTCACAATGGTGTCTGTTTTCTTGAACAGGATGTCAAGCGCAACAATGCGCTTGAAAAAATCCTCATTGAAGATGGTGTCATGTTTTTCCCACTCTTCCGTCGCCCAATTCGCAAATTTCATGAAGTTCTTTTGAGCTCCGGTTGAAACCTGATGAGGAAGCATCCTGTATAACTCATGATATTTTGCGAGATCTGTCTTGGTAAACATCTGTGACTTCGGGTTTCTGGCTAGAAACCTGTTTTTTTCGGCTTTTGTCATATGCGCTTGTTCCTGGCGATACTGGCCACGCGCTCGCTCATAGTACCAGACCGTACCATACTGGTTGCCCATAACAGCCGGTGCAATCAAGCGTCTGGAAAACTCCTCCATACGGATGTGGAATGCATGGTTGGAAAAGAAGTCTGCATCGCTGACCTTGTTTTGAGCATTTGCGTACTTGGCGATATTTGGAATCAGACCTATTGCCTTTTCGGGTGTGACTACGGACAATTTCATGGGAACAAAGATGTTTCTCAAGTCATCAGCTCGATCTTTGTCATCCAGAAGTGCAGTTGCCAATGACACTGTAGTTTGACCGCCATTGACGATTTGCAGACCCGTAATTCCCACAATCGAAGTCCCGGACTGAGACTCCTCCAGCTCTACCTCCGACGCTGTGGCTGCAATACCATTGTTGTAGGCAAAGAACATACTCGGCTCATTGAGAATTGTATTGCGGATACCTTTATTGATTTTCCCTTTCACAGTCAAAAAGGAGCGGACATTCCCTTCCAGAAGCCGGCCACCATATGTATTATAAAGGTCAGCAAGCACTTTCCCTGGAATATTGCAAAGGTAGGCTGTATACTCACTGGTACGCCCCGCCTCCAGGCAGGGAATGCCGTTTTCCCAAAAATCTTTCAGATGAATAACAACATCTTCTTTTCCAGACTTGGATGCCTGTAACGCCTGCAACCTGGCAATATCCCAAATGTGATATTCCACCGGGATGCCATCAATCTCCGTACCGGCAATTTCACTGATACGACTGCTCATTACCATATCTGTCAAAATAAAAAATTTGAAACGGGATACATGGGCATATCGGTTTTTAATGTCCACTGCAAGTCCATAACCGGGAGAGCTTTCCTCAGCGTTTTTCAGGAGAAAACCGGAGCGTGATTCCTCTACAAACGCTTGGGCGCGTCGAAACCAGGTGTTTGCTCCCGTGGCTGTAAGAGTCTCGATAGCAACACTGTCAGAAAACGGACTGATTACAATTTCCAGACAGTTGTCCAGTTCATCAAAACAATAACCATCGACTTGGATATTGCGTCTGTTGGATCCAATGCCTTCGAATGCAATTTGCTCAAAATCTTCAAGTTCCTCCGCATCGGTGAGAGCAGAGACATACAGTGCAAGAAACTCCTCGTGTGGCGTAGTTCCATTCATGGTAGCATTCAAATGGACTTCTTCCAGCATATCTGCCCGAAATTCATTCACATCCATATGGAGGTCACTCCTTCAGCCAGCTTTCTATTGCAGAGAGTGCCAGGGACCAAGTAGCATTCACCACACTGGCCTGTACATTTGCCCGCCGCAGACACGGAAAATCTCTGTCAACGCGATACTGGCGAATCCCATTCAAACGCCAGGCATACTCTTCATACTCCGGCCGAGGGTAGAACCCCATCTTCAGCAACAGGTTGCTGAAAGCGGCCTTGAGCACATCTGTTCCCATGCTGCCCATCAACTCCCAGAAAAGGCTGTTTGCAGTGAGTTGCTGTTTATCTATCGCGCTGGTCTGATCAAGCGCCAGAACGACCAGTGTACCCTCAACAGCACAGTCCAGCTGTTCAATCGAAGATATCCGTATCTGCTCCGCATCGCTTGTGGTTGCCTTGACCTCGTACCAGGTATCCGGGAGCACAAAATCCTGGTCCGCCATTTTTGGCCCCATCCACGCCTGTAAAGATATCTCTTTCCCGTACCGCGGAATCAGCACATCCCGAAGGAAAACCATCTCACCAATCAATCCTTTGATTTCTGATTTAGAAAGAAGATCGCCTCTGGATGCCGAAAGCATTTCCTGCCAGCTGATGTAACGCATGCATATAAACTCCGGGCCGTTGGCTGGATCCTTGAGCGCCTGCGATGCCATAATCATGTCATCACAAAATTGCAGGAACAAATCCTTAAATTTATTGTCCAACAGCGAAAAGGAAAGCGCCCATCTGCCATCTGTGGTACGTTTTCCTACCGTGACATCTATCACTTTGGAGGAAATCAGGTTTTTGGGCTCCACAGGACTGATCAGCAACAGCGTATAACGGTGCATCTGGTCGTAGCCACAATACAAATCCAGCAAATGGCCGGGGTCTACGCGTTGGAAAGAGTCTATCGCAGAAAGGCCGTTAAACAGTTCCCGGGAACTTTTCATGTGGCATCCTCCGTTATGGTTTCGTCAATTTCTTCAAAATCGTCACCATCCACGCCAAACAGTTCTCGAGATTTGACGACATTGATTTTATAGGTGAATGTCTGCGGTTCTTTCCCATCAATAATCGGGATTCCAATGCTCAACCCGATAACAGGTACCGGGGTTGCGTGAATCACAGCCGGTTTACGGGTATCCGGATCATCCCGTTTTGCAGCCAATTCCACAGGATATATGACCAGCAACGGATTTCTTTTAATTCCGCTTTTAAAATAAGCGCCTTGTGACAACTCTTTATCTGTACCAACACGGGTACGTTCTCTTGCCTCAATTTCCTTTGCTGTATCTTCGGTCAAACCTCCCTTGGCATGGTCTCGGCTACCCAGCCTGGAGTTCTTTCCGGACATTTGCAATGCTCCGCCTTTTTCGTCCCGTATAGCAAAGCCTCTGGTGACAGCGTTTACCTTGAAACCCGGAAACTCAACCTCTTTTCCTTTACCACCGGCAATCGTGACATCCCACAGCTCCATAGTGCCATCTGTATTTTTCTCTATGAGATGTATAAGTTCGTCAGTATGGAAATCTGTATTCATACCGTGGCTGGAATACATACTCAGAAAATCCAGAATATCCCCTTTCTTAACATTCAAATACTGGGGAGCTTTAAGCGCAAGCTCCGGATCATCCTTGTGTAAAGTATAGCTGTCCTTCAGTTTTTCAAGAAACTCCACAGTAAGTTCTGCATTCCTCTGAAGTATGGCTGCATCTCTATGCATGTATGGTGTTTCCACCACACGCCCGCTCAAACTGACTGTCATACGGTAGTCCTGTGCACTCTTCATCTTGTTTCGGGCCGTTACCAGAAGTGCTGTAATATCAGAACGGACACAAAGTCCAAAGTCCTCCGGTGTACGGTTTGCCTGTTGCATACGGCGTACTTCACGTCGCAGTTCGTCTGTAGCTTCTGATATGTAGCTGTACCATGTAATTGCCGAATCTGGCATCCAGACCTGGCAGATGTCATCATACCCTCCACGATAACCAAACCAGCGTCCCATCTGCATCAACGTGTCATACATCATGGAATTGCGGTAGAAATAACTGACGCAAAGGCCCTCCAATGTTAACCCGCGGGAGAGGCTTTGCCCACCCACTGCAATCAGGCGCAGGCCATCCTCAACCTCATCATAGTTGAGATTTTTCGGAGCATTGCCACCGTTGATGACACGTACTGTAATGGGCATAACGGCATCCTTCAATGCACGTTGAATCTCATCCCACGAAAACTCAAAGTCAGGGATTATCGAGAAGTGCTTGTCGAAGACATCTTTCAACAACTTGAATGTATCGTATCCCAGAGCAGCATTGCCGAGAAGATAGTAGTTCTGGATTTCCCGCTGGGCATTCCGCACGAATGCGTCCACCGAATCAGCAATTTGATTCTGAACACTGATAAATCGGGAAATATTGACCATCATGGTTCGGTGGGTTTTCTCATGACTGCGCAAATCACGTACTGCATTTGCAATAAAGAATGAAGCGATTGCATCAAGGAGGCTTGGCGGAAATGCGCTCATGATTGAGCCGTTTTTGTGTTTGATAGGCAAATACAGTTCACAGTCGTCATTGGGTTTCAACAGGTATGCGTATGGAGCATTCTCCTGGAAAATATCTCTTGCGCCGATATAGTTGGACGGCGCCTCTAAAGCGTAGATGAAATTACTGGGAAACAAGTCATGCTTCAGCATTTCAGTCTCAGAATCCGGATCGATAAAGATGTTGGCATAAGGTGTTGCTGTAAATCCTACATAGTTTGCTTTTATAAACAGGTAAAGCAACTTACGAATCGCTGCGTTAATTGCCGTGGGAGCGTCAGCATCTCTGGTGTTGACCGACGCATTATCCGCCTCATCATCGATAAGCAGCATAGGAAGGTCAATCGTTTTTGTTGCATTGTTGGCATTGTAGAAACGAAGCCACTGCTCCAGCTTTTCCAACACGCTCTTGTTCTTTTTCAAAACGAATATAACGGGAGCACTGATGTTGTTTAACCGCCCTACGATTTTATTGGCAGTAGCAGTATTGAAGTCACCGGATGTGGATGTAACCGCCCAGCCGCTGACACTGGGATCAATACACCCGACACCAACCCATACATCGTTCTTGTTGTCACGGGTGAAAGCAGTGCTGTCCAAACCAATGAAGCCTGTGTCGATACGCCCCTGCGTCTGACGGCGGAGTTTCTCGATGACACCAGTCAGCAGGATGATGACACGGTATCCGGCATCTGCTGCTTTATTGATCAGTCCAATGTAATTCGAAGTCTTTCCAGACTGTACATCCCCTATGCAAAGCCCTCGACGCTGGAAACCTTCTGACTGTTTGGGATTTCCCAGAAGATCCATGATCTCATCTGAGGAGCGATCCAACTCATCCAGAAGTTTGGTATTCCACCCCTGTTCTTTCTGAAGATGCAAACGGTAGCGACTCCAAAAAGAGGGTGTAATCGATGCTTTTGCTGCATTGTACCAAGGAATGTGGTTCTTTTCCCGAACACAGGCTCCCCGGTCAATCCGCACAGCCAGTCTGGACTGCAGTTCCCGAATGACCTCTTCTTTTTCTGCATCCGTCAATGGGCTTATCATCGAAAAAACATTCACGCAGTTGATGAGTGCCTCCTCTGTAACTGTAGTGTCTGCACTAAACTGCATCAGGGTTTGTCCGATTACCTTTTGCTGGTTTTCAGTCATCTGCATATACCTCCCGGATTTTTGAAACTACTTCTGGATATTTTACGAAGAAGTCCACCTGATCCATTGTTCTCAGAAATTGAGGCAAGTCTCCGCCCCCTGATATAATTTGCTGAACCATTTGATCTGCAATCTCATAGGCAGCATCAAATTCCATAGTATGGCCGGTTATGTCGGACTCATTCTTTGCGAGATGATAGTAAACATCTGCGTAGGGAAAAGAATCCTCCAGCATCTTGGAAAAGGCATCCAGTAAAGACAGTCCTCCCTCATCCATGTGGTCTTCCAACATTTTATAGATGGGGACATCCCTGTTGATTCTGTAACGGAAAACTCCTCTTTGATCGAAAGGCTCCCAGATATGTGTCAATGCATCTGTTTGAATGTTTCTTCCCCGATAACGATACACTCGTTCGCTACGACCAACTGCATGACGAACGATATCTGCCAAATTCTTTTTAATGAATGATGGCAACGCAGCTGTGGATTTTTTGATGTCGATTTCCCAGATGGAATCCAGCGAGTTGGGAATATCCACCCTGACTCGAGCCAACTTGCCCAACTCGTTCTGCCGGATCAGGCGAAACCACGTACCCCAGATAATCAGTCGGCGGTTTCGATATATGTAAAACCCCTGTTGCTGACGTAAATCATCAGTGCCGCCGATGCTTCGAATGTCCTTTGCACTCAGCTTGCTGGCAAAGGGAAGGATATAGGGCTTAACCCGAATCTCCTCTCCGTTTACCCTCAAAAGCTGCTCCGTCATAGGCTGCGTGGCCGGATGACGGGTCAGGAAAGGGTCAGCTCCGGTTACCGGATCACCATTGAAAGTAATGCTGATGCGATTACCAACACCTTCTGCGTTCAGGAACCGATGAAACACCAAAGCAATATGCTTCCTTGTCAGTTCAATTTTTTCATCGAAAGTCTGTTGAACATTTACAGACTCTTGTTGGAGACGATCAAATTTCTGCCACAGAACCACTGTGCCAGACTCATTAGTTTCCAGAAACAAATGACCAGGCAAGTTTTTGACCTCTTCCCCGGACCATAATTGTAAGGACCACTCTCCGGTCTGAATGATATAATCCAAATCCCAACAGGCAGCTACGATTTGCCCATCTCGCTTGCTCATAACAGTGACCTTCCTGCACTGGGACAGGGAGGCTGTTTTCAGGCCAAGACCAAAACGTCCCAGGTCATCCTTGCTTCTAACATCGCTGGGACTATGGCTTCCGTAGCGCATGGCTGTCTCTAATTCAGACTCGGACATTCCACACCCGTTGTCTTCGATACACAGCCATTGCGGATCTTTGGACATGAAACATACACGGATGTCTGTGGCACCCGCACTGATGCTGTTGTCGATAATATCTGCTACAGCAGTCTCAAAGGAGTAGCCAATTGAACGTGTAGATTCGACGAGAACAGGAGCATACGGTATAATAATTTTGTCTTTCATGGCAACACCTCCAAGACACTTTCGACATTATTTGTGTTATTTTACCATAAACACGCTGGGGTGTCTATGCTGATATTACAAAGTTCAGATGAATCTCTTAGATTTTATGCAGTTGGCGTAGCGATTTCAGGAACTGTGATTCTTCGTACTCTGCCTTTACTTGGCATACTCAAATTTTACTACGCCTAAACAAAGAAGTACTGCCCACAGTTGGACAACCTTAAATTTTCCGATACGATCTCCCCCGTCAGACTTGATTCTGACGGGGGATTTTTTCTGCAAATTATTTTTCCTCTGCTATTTCGTTTCCAATGGAAAATGTGCAATAAGAAAAGTAGGGGACTGCTGTACTGCAAACCTCTCCCCGCTTATCAGCAATGGCGTGGTGGCAAAAAATTTTTGAAAATGAGATGTCGCTTTTGGACGCTGGAGGTTGTGGTATAGGGATGGGGCATCCACGTTCCCCAACAGTAGAATTTTACAAATGCGGTTATAAAAAAGTTCCGTTTCGGTCGCTACGAGTTGTGGTAGAAGGGTGAGGAAAGCCAATGCAAAAAATATGAGAAAGAAATCATGTCATAAAGAAAAGGAGGTCAAGCGTAACATGAAAGAATCCATCTACAAGAGCTACGACGAGCTGCCGCTGTTCCTGAACGCGGAGACGGTGGCAAAGGTGCTGGGCGTCTCGCCGTCCAGCGGCTATGAATTAATGCACGAACCGGACTTCCCGGTGCTGAAGGTTGGCAGCCGGATGGTGGTGCCCAAGGAGAAATTTGTGAAGTGGGTGTCGCAGCACACTCAGGGAGGTGCGGAATGAAATACAAACCGTGGCCCAAGCGTGATCCGATCAAGAACTACTTCCAGCTGCCCAACGAGATATTCCTGTTGGGTCTGTCACCCGGTGCGCTGGCAGTCTACTCGTATCTGCTCTGCTGTGAGAACAGGAAGACGTACCGGTGCTGGCCCAGCTACAAGACCATTGGCAGAGCGGTGAGGATGAGCGCCAACACTGTCCGCAAGTATGTGTGTGAGCTGGAGGAGCGGCAGCTCATCAGTACAGAGAGCACGACAGTCACCACCAGGGATGGCTTGAAGCGTAACGGCAATCTGCTCTACACCATCCGCCCCATCCAATTGGCCCTTGACCGGTTCTACGAACAGCAGTTGACGCAGATGGATGTGGCGGCTGAGCGTCAGCGAGTCGCAAAGGCTCTCGCACTTCGCGGTAATAAGTGCGACTCAGCGTGACAGCCTGTGCGCCGCTGTGTGGCCTTGTTGGTGTCCAAAGGGTAATAAGCCGCCGCTCACCGCAGACGCAGCCGTGTCAAAAGCGTGTGGCCTGTGTGCGCCATCCAGTGAATTCAGCACCAGCCGAAAGTGGCAGGTGAACCGGGGGGTCGAAAAAAGTGCAGGATAAAGGCCGGGGGTCGCTTATGC
>UMBF01019556.1_pt1 | contig 23109 bp, 19 predicted proteins | sample 1963901 | NCBI WGS metagenome assembly UMBF01 (sample SAMEA4835935, study PRJEB28245) | human gut metagenome | biome: gut microbiome; material: fecal sample | place: Denmark | collected 2008 | reverse complement strand
TCCAGTGCCACAAGTGCGGCGGCGTGGGCTGCCCCACCTGCAAGGGCGAGGGCTGGATCGAGGTACTGGGCGCCGGCATGGTCCACCCCAAGGTCCTGCGGGGCTGCGGCATCGACCCGGAGGTCTACTCCGGCTTTGCCTTCGGCATGGGCCTGGAGCGGCTGGCCATGGGCCAGTTCAAGATCAGCGACCTGCGCTTGATCTTTGAAAACGATATGCGCTTCCTCTCTCAGTTCTGAGACGCCCCCATGGCAGGCGGCTTTCCGCCCCTGCCGTTCCGGTTTCTTTCCGGCTCTATCCTTTTTCAATGAGGTGTATTGAATATGAAACTTTCCCGCAAATGGCTCAATGAATTTGTAGACGTCCGGGAGGTCAGCGACCACGACTTTGCCGAGGCTATGACCATCTCCGGCTCCAAGGTGGAAATCACCGAGGTTTTGAACGACTCCCTGAAAAACGTGGTGGCCGGGCGCATTTTGTCCATGGAAAAGCACCCGGACTCCGACCATATGTGGATCTGCCAGCTGGATGTGGGCGAGGACGCCCCCACCCAGATCGTCACCGGTGCCTGGAACATCCACGTGGGGGATCTGGTGCCCGTTGCCAAGCACAAGTCCCTGCTGCCCGGCGGCGTGAAAATTGAAAAGGGCAAGCTCCGGGGCGTGGTGTCCAACGGCATGCTCTGCTCCCTCAAGGAGCTGGGGCTGACTGCGGAGCACGACTATCCCGACGCCGTTATCACCCCCGCCGCGCTGCTCAATGACTACCATCCCCTGAACAAGGAAAAGCCCTCCATACCCGCCGATATCCAGCCCGGCCACAAGCTCTTCGGCTCTGTCGCCGCTGCCCAGGTCACCGCTGTGGAAAGCACCGGCCTCGCGTATACTGTGAAGCTGGAAACCGGCTCCGGCGAAGCAGAGACCTCCACCATCTGCTCCAACCTCCATACCGGCGACTTGGTGGCCTATGACGCCGCCAAGGATCACATCTGCACCCTGGAGGATCTCCGCGCCGACCAGAAAGAATTTCCTCACTGCATCGCCGACGGCATCTGGGTCCTTCACGAAGAGGGCATCCAGCCCGGCGACGACATCGCCGCGGTCATCGGTGCCGACGACCACGTGGTGGAATTTGAGATCACCCCCAACCGGCCGGACTGTCTGAGTGTCATCGGCCTTGCCCGGGAAGCCAGCGCCACTTTCGGCAAGGAGCTCAAGCTCCACACCCCCGAGATCAAGGGCTGCGGCGGCTCTATCGCCGATCATCTGGACATTGAGATCGAAGACGGCGAGCTGTGCCCCCGGTACACCGCCCGGCTGGTGAAAAACGTAAAGATCCAGCCCTCCCCCGCCTGGATGCGGGAGCGGCTGCGCAACTCCGGTGTCCGCCCCATCAACAACATCGTGGATATCACCAACTACGTGATGCTGGAATATGGCCAGCCCATGCACGCCTTTGACTTCTCCTGTGTGGAGGACGGAAAGATCATCGTCCGCACTGCCCGGGAAGGCGAGACCATCCAGACCCTGGATGGCAAGGACCATGTCCTGACCCCCGACATGCTCTGCATCTGCGATGCCCACAAGCCGGTGTGCGTGGCCGGCGTCATGGGCGGTGCCAACAGTGAGATCATCGGCGACACCGCAATGGTTCTCTTTGAGTCCGCCAACTTCAGCGGCACTTCCATCCACCGCACCGCCGCCGCGCTGAACATGCGCACCGAGGCCTCCTCCCGGTATGAAAAGGGCCTGGACCCCATGAATACCCTCAAGGCAGTTCAGCGGGCCTGCGAGCTGGTGGAACTGCTGGGGGCCGGCGAAGTGGTGGACGGCGTCATGGACGTGATCGCCAAGGACTCCGCCCCCGTTACTGTGCAGCTGGAACCCGCCAAGCTCAACCGCTTCCTGGGCACCGACATTCCCGAGGAGGAGATGCGCCGCATCCTGCTGTCCCTGGGCTTCGGTCTGGAGGGCGACACCATTCTGGTTCCCTCCTGGCGCAGCGATGTGGAGCACTGGTCCGACATCGCTGAGGAAGTGGCCCGGTTCTACGGCTACAACAAGATCCCCGACACCCTCTCCTCCGGCCTGAACCAGCGCCGGGGCTTCTCCCCGGAGCAGAAGGCAGAAAACACCATGGGCGCCCTGTGCCGCAGTGCCGGGTACAGCGAGATCATCACCTACTCCTTCATCAGCCCCTCTTACTACGACAAGATCGATCTGCCCAAGGATTCCCCCCTGCGCACCTCCATGAAGATCCTCAACCCCCTGGGCGAGGATACCTCCATCATGCGCACCACCACGCTGCCCTCTATGCTGGAGATCCTGACCCGCAACTACAACTTCCGCAACAAGTCCGCCAAGCTCTATGAGCTGGGCCGCACCTACTTTGCCAAGAACGACGGCTCCGGTATGGCCAACGAGCCCAAGGTGCTCTCTCTGGGCGCCTATGGAGCCGATATGGACTTCTTCGCCCTCAAGGGCGCCGTGGAGACCATTCTGGAAGGCCTGCGGATCACCGGTGTCACCTATGTGGCAGAGAGCGGGAATCCCTCTTATCATCCCGGCCGCTGTGCCAAGGTCTACTGCGGCGAGACGCTGCTGGGCATCCTGGGCCAGATCCATCCCCACGTGGCGGAAAACTACGGCGTGGACTGCGAGCTGTACGCCGCGGAGCTCTCCTTCGATGCGCTCTATGCCAGCATGGGCGGCAAGGCCGTCTATCAGCCCCTGCCCAAGTTCCCCGCCGTCACCCGGGATATCGCCGTGGTTTGCGACGCGGCGATCACAGTGGGCACGCTGGAAGATTGCATCCGTCGGGGTGCCCATGGCCTGCTCAAGAGTGTGACGCTTTTCGACATCTATACCGGAGCGGGCATCCCCGAGGGCAAAAAGAGTGTGGCCTTCAATCTGGAACTGCGCTCCGATGAGCGCAGCCTCACTGCCGAAGAGGCGGACGCGGACGTCAAGAGTATTCTGGAGCTGCTGGGTACGGAGCTGGGTGCCGTTTTGCGGTAAGCAGAAGCAGGTCTTCCCTGTCTTCTCTCAGCCGCCGGCTGTCCCGCCGCCACGGATTGGGGAAAGCTGCCGTTTCAGGTAATTTTGCGTTCTCCTTCTTCCCGTCCGGCTCATCTGTCCGCTGTGGAATCTCCCGGAGAATGCAAAGCCATTTTCGCTGTTCCTCACGCAAATTCTTCTGAAAATTCCCAGGGAAATGCTTTACAGCGGGGAAAAAAACGAGTATACTAAGTCTATCTTTGGAATTGTATCCAAAGAGAGAAAGGTGGTGTCTGCATGGACGATTTTACCAGAAAATTCAGTATTGCGATGGAAAAGGATGCGGAGATCCATCAAATCCTCTCCACCGTCTATCAGGCATTGGAGGAAAAAGGGTATAACCCCATCAATCAGATCGTCGGTTATATTCTCTCTGAGGACCCCACCTATATCACCAACCACAACAATGCCCGTACGCTGATCCGCAAGATCGACCGGGACGAATTGCTTCAGGTGCTGGTACGCAAGTACTTGGGCCAATAAGCTGTCTTTTGCCGCAGGGCCAAAAGGCCCTGCGGCTTTTTTGTTACCAGCCGTGTGCCGGGAACATTTCCCACACGCGGTTTTTTCTTGTCCGCTGCGCACACCGTATCCCAAATCTGCGGCCTCAGATGTTCTGCGCCACGCCTGTTATCCGGCTTTTGAGGCTGTTTTTCCACAATGGGAAAATTTTTCACGGGAAAGTAGCAAGCCCATCGTTGACAAATTGGAAAAGACATGTTACAATTTGGTTACAATTTTTTCAAAGGAGTGTTTCCATGGCTGAACACAAGTCCGCCAAAGCGGAAGGCCTGATGTACAAGGGCCATCCTCTCCGTCGGGTCGACAATCTGATCTACTACGGAACGATGGCTGAAAAATATATTATTATGATGCAGATTCTGGACACTAAGAAAGAGCAGGATCTGGACGTTGCCACGAAGGTCTCGGTGCAGCTGCAGCTGACGGACCCCGATCTGAAATCCCGGGACCGGGTGGTGAAGAAGAGCGAGAAGGACAGCCTGTACGCCGCCATGGATGTGGCCGCGATCTGGTTGGAACGGGCTCTGGCCGGCAAAGAAAAATAAGCCGGCTTTTCCTTTGCACAAAATGATTGATTAACTGTACGAAAGGAAGCGTAACGATGACACACTTCGCAGGAAAAGCAGCAAAGGTCCTGTTCCTCTCCGTAGTCACGACCCTGCTGCTTGCCGCCACCGCTTTGGCAGCCGATCAGGCTGTTGCCGTTGGCTCCACGACCGGTTCCTCCCTGAGAATGCGGGCCGATGCCTCCACCTCTGCCTCTATCGTCTCCACCCTGGACAAGGGTGTGGCTGTGGCCGTTCTGGACAGCGATGCCTCCAATGGCTGGTACCATGTCAGCTATGACGGCAAAGTCGGTTATATCTCCTCCGACTATCTGGCCATTGACCAGGACAACGTGTTCACTGCTTGCGGCAAGGTGAACTCCGACGGTGTCAACGTTCGTTCCTCCGCTTCTACCAGCGCTTCCGTTCTGGCAGCTGTGGACACCGGCACCATCGTGACGGTCAACGGCTTTCAGAACGGCTGGTATGATGTCACCTGCGAGTATGGTACGGAAGGATATATCCGCAGCGATTTCCTGGATCTGACCGCCAATGGCAACAGCAGCAGCGGCAGCGCCATCGTGGATACCGCCAAGCAGTATCTGGGCACTCGTTATGTGTACGGCGGCGCTTCTCCCAGCGGTTTTGACTGTTCTGGCTTCACCATGTATGTCTATCGGCAGTTCGGTTACTCCCTGCCGCACACCGCCACCGGCCAGTGGCAGAGCGGCCTCGGCACCAAGGTTTGGAGCATCGGTGCCCTGCAGCCCGGCGATCTGGTCTTCTTCAACGATCCCAGCCGTAACGCCGGTAAGGCCTGCTCCCACGCTGGTATTTACATTGGAAATGGTCAGTTCATTCACTCCTCCTCTTCCAGCAGCGGCGGTGTGATCATCAGCGGCTTGACCAGCGGTTACTACAATACATATTTCGTGGGCGGCATCCACGTCTGAATTTCGTACAAGAGGGAAGGGCGGCATATATGTGCCGCCCTTCCCATTTTATTCGGCCGGTACCCGTCTCACGGACCTGGTATTTGCTCGGTGGGAAGCAGGACAGCATATCTCCTCCCTGTTTCTCTTCCTGGCGGACTCTGAGGCCGTTTCAGATGCCCGCTGTTTAAATTTCCTGACCGCTGCCTGCCTGACCACACAGAGCCTCCTGTGGCCAAACAGAACACATCAGAATCACAGGGAACTTTTTCTTCATCTCTTATTTTCTGCCAAAAACATGCTCCCCAATGGACTGCGGAATTTCTCCGCCCGTTGGGGATCATATGGTTTTACAGCTCTCTGACCGGCTGGTGTCATAATTACGGATCGGCTCCGGTCGTCAGGCAGTCCTTTCTCTCAGGTTACTCAGCACAGGTTCCGAAATGCGTCGCAGTGATCCCGCAGGACACGGGTGCAGACAGCCTCGCCCTCTTTTGCCAACGCCCGCTCGTCCACGCCGGTGAGAACGCCGTCCCGGAAGACCACCTTGCCGTTGACCATGGTCAGTGCGGTCTCTCCGGTAACGCCCGCCCGGGCCAGCAGATTCCGGGGATCATGCAGCGTACCGGTCAGCTCCAGCTTTCCGCTGTCGATCATAAAGAGGTCCGCGCCCTTCTCCGGCTCCAGAGATCCCAGATCACTGCGGCCAAGAGTCTTGGCCCCGTTGACAGTGGCAATCTTGAGCATCTCATAGGGAGAGATGCAGCCGCCCCGCTCCTTGCTGTGCCAGGCCTGCATCATCCAGGCAGTGCGCATGGAATCCAGCAGACTGGAGCTGTCATTGGTGGCAGAACCGTCGCAGCCCAGGCTCACGCAGACGCCCATCTCCGCCATCTGGCCCAGAGGCAGGATGGGAAATCCGCCCAGAATCGCCGGGCCGGGGCAGTGGGACACGCCGGAGCCCGCCTTGGCCAGCACCGCATACTCTTCCGGCGTCAGCTCCCAGCAATGGGCAAACCAGACATCTTCGCCGATAAAGCCGATGTCCTGGCACCAGTCCAGCGTCCGCTTTCCCCAGCGCTCCATCATGATCTCGTTTTCTCCCTCTCCCAGATGGGTATGCATCCGCACGCCTCTGGCCCGGGCCAGCTTCACCGTCTCCGTAAAGGTCTCCGTGTAGCTGTTGATGGGCTGGCAGGGTGCCAGGACGATCTGGGACATGGAGTAGGGCTTGGGATCGTGATAGAGATTGATGATCCGCTCGCAGTCCTGCAGATACTCCTCCGTCGTCTCCAGCATGTTCTCCGGGATGGTGCTGCCCTTCTCACGGGGAAGCGTGTTGACGCCCCGTCCGGCATGGTAGCGGATACCCAGGAGCTTTGCCGCCTCCATCTGCCGGTCCACCGGCGTCTTTCCGGTGGATTTGGTGTAGCAGTACTGGTGGTCAAATGCGCAGGTACATCCGTGCTTGAGAAGATCCGCCATGGCAGTGAGGGAGGAATAATAAATTACCTCGTCGTTGATCATCTGGAAAACACGATAGGCCTTGTCCAGCCACTGGGGCACCGTCATATTGGGGTAGTCGATGGTCTTCAGGTTGCGTACAAAGGTCTGGAAGAAATGATGGTGGGTATTGATCAGCCCCGGATAGATAAACATATCCGTGGCATCGATCACCTCGTCATGGGGGTCTGTCAGGTGGGAACCAATCTTGACGATCTTCGGCCCCTCGATCAGCATGTCTGCATCCCAGAACACACGGTCCTGCGCATCACAGGTCACGATGGCTTTTGCGTTTTGAATGAGGATTTTCTTGCTCATAGGGCATCTCCTTCACAGGTTGTGTCAAAGAGGCGCTCCGGCCGTAAGAAACCAGGGCGCCTCTTGTTTGGGCAATCGCTCAGCGCTTGCCCTTGTCGTAAGCTTCTCCGGCTGCCGCAGGCGGATGATTCTTCTTGGAGAAGAAGACCAGCAGCAGCAGAGTCAGAATGTAGGGCAGCATCATGAACAGATCGGAGTAGTTGCTGGGAAGTCCCATCTCCAGGCACAGCTGGTAGCCGCCGGACTTGGCCAGGCCAAAGAACAGGCACACCAACGCAGTGGGCAGGATATTCCAGTTTCCGAAGATCATGGCTGCAATGGCCAGGTAGCCATAGCCCATATAGATGTTGGGAGAAAAGTTGGCGGAAATGGAGTAGGCAAAGCAGATGCCGCCCACACCGGAAAGCGCGCCGGAGAGCATCACCGCGATGAAGCGGGTCCGGTCCACATTGCCGCCGGCGGCGTCCACAGACTGGGGATTCTCGCCGCAGGCCCGCAGGCGCATGCCAAAACGGGTTTTGTACATCAGGTACCAGGCCACCACAGCGATAGCCAAGATAATCCACTCAAAAAGGTACATGCTCTGGAACAGCGCCCCGATCACCGGGATCTTGCTGAGAATCGGGAAATCAAAGCGGTCACAGATACTCAGAATGAACTTGTTGGAGGACTGACCGTCAGTAAGGACCTTGTTCGTTGCAGTGGTGAGGAACGTCGTCAGCGCCACCGCCAGGATGTTCACCACCACGCCGCTGATGACCTGATTGGCCCGGAACTTCACGCACAGCAGCGCATGGATGCAGGCATAGATCGCGCCGCCCACGAATGCCGCCAGCATGGCGATGTAAACAACAGCCTGAGAGCCGTCTCCCATGATGGGCATCAAAAGCACAGCTACCAGCGCCCCCACAAAGGCACCGAAGCCCTGGAAGCCCTCAATGGCCAGATTGGTGACGCCGCTCTTCTCCGAGTAAATGGCACCAATGGCCATTACCAGAAGCGGTGCGGCAAAGGAAAGGCCGTCGATAAAGACTTTATCCAACATTGGAATCGTCCTCCTTTCCCGGTTGTGCATCTGCCGGAGGCGGGTCTTGCGTTCGGGCTGTTGCCGGTGCCTCCTGGACACGTGCAGCTGCCTTGGCCAGCTGAGCCTTTTCATCCTCAATCTGCTCCAGCCGGCGGCGGGCCAGATAGCGGAAGTAACCGCCGCAGGCAGAGAAGAGCAGCAAGATGCCCGTAATCAGAGAGGCGATCTCCTTGGCAACACCCAGAGTAGAGCTCATATAGTTGCTGCCCGTCTGGAAAATACAGATCAGCATACCGGCGAAAATCGTGCCGATGGGGGCAGAGTTGCCCAACAGTGCCACAGCAATGGCGTCATATCCCAGATCCGGCAGCGTCTTGGGAACGATGGTGTTGTAGTAACCGCAGTAGTAGGTAACGCCCGCCAGGCCCGCCAGCATGCCGGAGAGCACCATAGAGGCGATCAGTCGTCTGCCCACGCGGATGCCGGTATATTTGGCGCACTGGGTATTCATGCCCACGGCCCGCAGTTCAAAGCCAAACACCGTCTTGTCAAAGATAAACTTGACCACCAGGGCCGCCAGCACCGCCAGGACAACGCCCAGAGGAACGTTGCACTTCACACCGGCCAGCTGGACATTGGTCCAGGTAAGACGAGCCTCGCTGCCGCAGATCCGCATCGAGCGGGTCAGCGGGTCCGCAAAATAGGTGTTGATGAAAAATCCGGTCAGATAGTTGACGATATAGTTGACCATGATGGTGGAAACCACCTCATGGATGTTGAATTTGTACTTCAAAAAGCCGATGAAGGCACCCAGGATACCGCCAGCTAAGATGCCGATGAGAATCACCAGGGGCTTTGCGATCACCGCGTTGAGCTCGCTGTAGCCAACGATAGAGGTCGCCAGGAAGCCGGCGGCCAGCATCTGGCCGGAAATGCCGATGTTGAAAAGGCCCGCCTTGAAGCCGACCACAAAGCTCAGCGCCGCCAGGACCATGGGTGCCAGTACGTTCAGGAAGGAAAACAGATCTGTCAGCATGCCGGTGCCGCCGCCGTAGTTAGCCTTCGGCCAGAAGCCGGCTCCCTGCAGGAAGCTCTGGAACGCCACCAAGGGGTTCTTGCCCATCACCAACAAAATGATGCTGGCGCAGATCAGGCTCAGCAGAATGCTCAAAATGGACACGGCGACAGAGGACCAGCGATGGCCATCCAGGATGGAGGCCAGCTTGTTCAGTGCTTTCTTCATGCCTCTTTCACCCCCATCATGTATTTGCCCACATCGTGGGAGCTCATCGTAGAGGCATCCGCGATCTTGAGCAGCTGGCCGTTATAAATCACGCCGATGGTATCCGCCAGTTCCATGATCTCATCCAGCTCCAGGGAAATCAGCAGCACAGCCGTTCCCTTGTCCCGCTCTGCCACGATCTGGCGGTGGATATTCTCAATGGCACCGATATCCAGACCGCGGGTGGGCTGAACGAAGATGATGAGCTTGGAGTGTTCCTCAATCTCCCGGGCCACAATGGCCTTTTGCTGGTTGCCGCCGCTCATGGAGCGCAGGATGGTCTTACCGCCCTGGCCGCTGCGGATGTCGTAATTTTCGATCAGGTTCTCCGCATACCGGTCAAACTGGCTGAAATCCAGGATTCCGTTCTTGGAGAAGGGCTCCCGGTAATACCGGCGCAGCGCCAGGTTCTGGGAGAGCGTGAGGTCCATGAATACGCCAACGCCCTGCCGGTCCTCCGGGATGTAGGAGAGGCCCGCTTCCACACGCTGGCGGATGCTGTAATCGGTAATATCGGTTCCTCCCAGCCGAATGGTGCCGCTGTGGGTCTTGACCATGCCGGCAATGGCGTCAGCCAACTCTCCCTGGCCGTTTCCGGAGACGCCGGCGATGGCAAAAATCTCGCCGCCCCGGATCTTGAAGGACACGTCCTTCACCACATCCAGCTTCTGGGCATTGCGGACCGTCAGGTGTTCCACCTCCAGCACCGTGTCCCGGAACTTGGGTGCGGCCTTGTTGGCGGAAAACATCACCTGTCGGCCGACCATCAGGTTGGCCATCTCCTGGGAGGAGGTGCTCTGAACATCCAGCACATCCACCAGCCGGCCCCGGTGCAAAATGGCGCAGCGGTCTGCAATCTTTTTGATCTCCTCGATCTTGTGGGTAATGAGAATGATGGTCTTCCCGTTTTTCCGCAGCTCGCCGATGATCTTCAGCAGGAAGTCGATCTCCTGCGGCGTCAGTACGGCGGTGGGCTCGTCAAAAATCAGGATGTCCGCCTCCCGGTAGAGCATCTTCAAAATCTCCACACGCTGGCGGACAGAAACGGGCAGATCTTCGATCTTGTCCGTGGGATTGACCTCCAGACCGTAGCGCTTGGAAAGCTCTTCAATCTGGCGATTGGCCGTTTTGATATCTACGCAGGGAAGAAATCCCAGCAGCTTTTTCATGGGCTCGATGCCCAGTACGATATTTTCTGCGACCGTGTAGTTATCCACCAGCTTGAAGTGCTGGTGCACCATGCCGATGTTATGGGCGCTGGCGTCGTTGGAGGAACGGAAGGTCACCTTCTCCCCCCGAATGTAAATCTCTCCGCTGTCCGGCTCATACATGCCGAAGAGCATGCTCATAAGCGTGGACTTACCGGCACCGTTTTCGCCCAGCAGCGCGTACACTTCGCCGCGCTTAATTTGGATGCTGACGTCGTCATTGGCGACAATACCGGGAAAGCGTTTGGTAATGTGGCGCATTTCCACAATATAGTCTTCCATGCCCCTGCCCCCTTTTCTCTAGGTTTCAATCAAGATGCGCTGCCCCTTCCGTCACGATCGGCGGGAGGGGCAGCGCACGTAACATCACTGTTTATTCAATGCACCGCCAGGCAGTCTCCAGCGCCACCTCCATCATCTCATGGAAGGACTCCTGCCGCTCCTGGGCGGAAAGGGCCTCTCCGGTGTAAATGTGGTCGGAAATGGTCAGGATGCTCAGCGCCTTCTTATGGCAGCTGGCGGCAGTCCAATAGAGACCGGCGGTCTCCATCTCCACAGCCAGATGTCCCAGATCCCGGGCCTTGTCATTGGCCAGAGTGGTGGGATAATAGAAATGGTCACTGGTATAGACGGGGCCAACCTTGGCGGAAAGGCCCAGCTCCTTGGCAGACTCCACTGCGTTGGCCAGCATACCGTAGTCGGCAACGGGCGTCAGATAGCCAGGCAGGTCAAAAGCGGCGCCATAGTTGGAGTTGGAGGAGGCCGCCATGGCGATCACCACGTCCCGCATCTTCACCTGGTCAGACAGGCCGCCGGCAGAACCAATACGGATGATGGCGTCCACATCAAACTGGGTGTACAGTTCGGTGGCATACAGGCCCATGGAGGGAATTCCCATACCACTGCCCATCACGGAGATTTTCTTCCCCTTATAGGTGCCGGTGAATCCCAGCATATTGCGTACCGTGTTGAAGCACACCGGATTTTCCAGATAGTGCTCCGCCACATACTGGGCCCGCAGGGGGTCACCGGGCATCAGTACCACCTTTGCGATTTCAGCATCCTCCACGCGGATGCTGGCGGAACCAGAGGTTTTCGTCATTGCGGTCACGTCCTTTCTCGTCTTACAGACCGGGGAAGTTATCGGGGGTATAGTCGTTCACAGTTGCGTCGGCAGCGGGAACGATGGTGCCGTCCAGGATCAGAGCATAGCACTCAGCCAGCTTGTCCAGCGTCTCGGCAGACAGCTGCTGACGGCCTTCCTCAGAGACATAGCCAACGCCATCATCAGCCACTGCCAGGAAAGCGTCCCCGCCGGTGAAGGTACCGTCATAGATGGCGGTGAGCTGCTTCTGAACATGGGTGTCCATCTTCTTCAGGGTGGAGGTGAGCATGATGTTGGTATCGCCCTTGGCGCCGTCGTCATACTGGTCCACGTCGCAGCCGATCAGCCAAACACCGTCGGCCTCCTTGGCAGCAGTGAAGGTGCCGTTGCCCGCGTTGCCTGCGGCCACGAACAGCACGTCGCAACCCTCGGCGACCAGAGCGTCACCCACAACCTTGCCGGTAGCCTCGTCCGCGAAGTCGCCGATGTAGTTGCCGCCCACGTTGTTGCCGGCCAGATCCACGCCAGCATAGGAGGGCAGCTCCACGCACTCAGCAGAGGTGCCATAGTGCTTGTTGGCGTAGTTCACGCCGGACATAAAGCCATACTGATAGTTCACGTTGGAGGGATAAGCCATGCCGTTGACCACGGCCACCTTGTTGGTCTTGGTCTCCATGGCAGCGGCCACACCAGCAAAGAAGCCGCTCTCCTGCTCGGAGAAGGTCATGGTGTAGACGTTGTCCAGGGTCATGGGATTGCCTTCACTGTCGGTGATGGTGGAGTCCACCACGATGAAATCGGTGTCGGGGTTGGCCGCAGCCACATCGCCCACATTGGAGAAGTTGAATCCGGGCAGGACGAACACGTCGTAATCGCCTACCATGCGCTCCACCGTGGGAACCAGCTCATTGTAGTCGGGCTCCTTCACGTCGGTGACGGTGCAGTCCGGATGATCCGCCAGGAAGGCCTGGATACCCTCGTAGCAGTTCTGGTTGAAAGAACCGTCATCAATACCGGAGGTGGTAATGATGCAGATCTTCAGACCGGTTGCGGTATCGTCGTTGGCCGTATCACCGCTGTTTTCCTCAGTGGTGTCCGTGCTGCCGCAGGCCGCCAGGGCCAGGAGCATCGCAAGGGACAAGCACAATGCCGCCAGCTTTTTGCTTAGTTTCATCTCATTCATTCCTCCTAGTTGTTTGGCTGCGCAAAGACACGACAGTTTGTCTGCAACAGGCCGCCGCTCCTGCGCCGCTGGTTTTTCCTCCACTGGATCACGGGCTTCGCAAATCCAAGTGATACCTTTATCATACTATCTGCGCAGCATCTTTGCAAGGCCGTAATTTTTCAAACACTGCACAACACATTAATTTTTCACGCTTTTTTACTTTTTGAAGAGGGCGGCCAGGCTCTCCGTATAGGGGGCACGGCAGATTCCCTTCTCCGTCACGATACCGGCAATCAAGGTATGATCGGTCACGTCAAAGGCCGGGTTGTAGCACTTGACCTCCGGCAGGGCCATGGGCTCCGCGTACCACTTTTCGCGGATCTCGTCGGGGTCCCGCAGCTCGATGGGGATGTGGTCTCCATCGGGGCAGTTGAGGTCGATCGTGGACGTGGGCCCCAGCACATAGAAGGGGATGCCGTAATGCTTGGCCAGGATGGCCACGCCGCTGGTACCGATTTTGTTGGCGGTATCGCCGTTGGCGGCCACCCGGTCACAGCCCACGAAGCAGGCCTGGACCCAGCCGTTTTTCATCACGATGGACGCCATGTTGTCGCAGATCAGCGTCACATCAATTCCCGCCTTCTGGAGTTCGTAGGAGGTGAGCCGGGCGCCCTGGAGCAGAGGCCGGGTCTCATCCGAGAACACGTGGAAGTTCATGCCACGCTCCTTGCCCAGGAACAGGGGGCCCAGGGCGGTGCCATACCGGGAAGTCGCCAGCGGGCCCGCATTGCAGTGGGTCAAAACACCGTCGCCGTCCTTGATGAGGCTCAGACCATACTCGGAGATTGCCCGGCACATGGCGATATCCTCCTCATGGATGGCCCGGCACTCCTTGCCCAGCAGGTCCAGGATCTTCGCCACGCTTTTTCCGGCGTTGTCGGTGACCACCCGCTCCATGCGGTTGAGCGCCCAGCTGAGGTTCACAGCGGTGGGCCGGGAGGAGTTGAGGTATTCCTTCTCCTCATGGAACTTCTTTGCAAATGTCTCATACTCCCCGATGTCCCACTGACGGGCCAAGGCATAGATGCTGTATCCGGCGCAGATCCCGATGGCGGGGGCACCCCGGACCTGAAGGAGCTTGATGGCGTCATACATCTCCTGACGCGTGCGCAGCGTCAAATAGACGGTCCGGTTGGGCAGCTGGGTCTGATCAATGATGATGACACTCTTCTCATCTTTTCCCAGCCGCACGTTGTCGATATGGGTCACCTGCTTGAGTTCTTCAGACATGGGATTCACTCCTGTTCTTTTTCATTCAAAATTTCAAAATGTATTTAATTTCGTATCTATGCTTGCCGCACCTCAGGCATTCAGATATCCGCCGTCAGCCACCAGCAGATGGCCGTTGATGAAATCGGAGGCGTGCGATGCCAGGAATACCACCGGCCCCATCAGGTCCTCCGGGTGGCCCCAGCGGCCCAAGGGAATCCGGGATGTGATGGAAGCCACCGCCTCCTGGTTTTCCCGGAGCTTGGCGGTGTTGTCGGTCACCATGTATCCCGGTGCGATTCCATTGACCTGGATGTTGTATTTGCCCCACTCATTGGCCCAGGCCCGGGTCAGACCGAGGACAGCGTGCTTGCTGGCCACATAGGCCGCATCGCCGGAACCGCCCTGAATGGACTGAATGGAGCAGGTGTTGATGATCTTGCCCCCGCCGTTTGCGATCATCTGCCGGGCAATCTCCCGGGTCAGCAGGAACAGAGAACGGAGGTTTACCTCCATCACCGCGTCAAAGTCCTCCATCGTATGGTCCTCGGCGGCGGAGAGCTTAATGATGCCGGCATTGTTTACCAGAATATCCACCCGGCCAAAGGCGGCGATCGCCTCCCGGGCGATATCTGCCGCGGCGTCGCGCTTGCCCAGGTCCGCCTTGATCTCATAGGCCCGGCGGCCCTCCGCCTCTACCATGGCGCGGGTCTCCCCCATTCCGTGGAACCCCACGCCCACAATGTCCGCTCCGGCCTTTGCCAGAGCCACCGCCATGGCTTGCCCCAGTCCCCGGCTGACGCCGGTGACCAGTGCCGTCTTTCCTTCCAGAGAAAATAACGAAAGATCCATGGAGTACCTCCTTCTTTACTCGTAAATCTCATTGGGCAGCGGCTGGTCCGGCAGCAGACAGTCCGCGTCATCATAGGCGGGACTGACCACGCAGGACACCAGCACAAACTCACCGTCCACCACCCGGGTGGTCTGCCACTGATCGGCGGGAGCCATGATCTGGAACTGTTCCCCCTGCTCCAGCCGGGGCCCCAGCGCCAGTGTACCGGCAGGGACGGGAGCCGTCCCGGTTCCCCCCAGGGTCATCTCCAAGCTGCCTCCCTGATGCCAGGTCCACATCTCCGTGGCCTTGAGCTGGTGCCAGCGGGAAATCTCCCCTTTTTGAAGCAGGTAATAAATGGTACTGCAGGTCTCCCGGGGACCTGCATGGCCCGGCGGTGTCGGAAGCATCCGCCCGCTGGATTCCCGAAATACGAACCACCCTCCCTCGGGATGAGGGCTCAGATGCAGCAGCTCGATCAGCTGCTGTGCGGTATATGCCATATGCTGCCTCCTAATCACTGGGGGTGGGCCTCGATCGCCTCGACCCCCCGCTGGCGGAGATACTCCCGCCAGCCCGTCTCCGGAAACGCGTCCGCCACTACGGCGTGGACCTCGTCCATCCCGCAGATCCGAAAGAAATTGATCTTGTCCAGTTTTGTGTGATCCAGTACCAGATAGCGCCTCTGCGCACGGCGGAGCATCATGGCCCGGATGCGTCCGTTGACGGCACTGCCGTCCGTGATTCCCGCAGCACGGTCCGCCCCCCGGCAGGAGACAAAGCTCTTGTCCACATAGTAGCGGGAAAGAAATTCCTCTGCACTCCCGCCTACAAAGCAGCGGTTCTTCCGGTCCAGCTCTCCGCCGGAGAGGAGCACCTTCCCCAGGCCGCTTTCAGAAAACACCTGAGCAATATCCAGAGAGTTGGTCACCACAGTGATATCCGCGTGGAGCAGATGCCGTGCCACCGCAAGGCAGGTGGTACTCTCATCCAAAAACACGGTGTCCCCCGCCTCCACCAGGCCCGCACAGCACACGCCGATGGAATCCTTCTCCTCCGGCAGCAGCATTTTGCGGATGCTGACGTCGATCTCATTTTTGACCCCGTCCTGAATGTAGGCACCGCCATATGTCTTGATCAGCAGGCCTTCCCGCTCTAACTGGGACAAATCCTTGCGGATGGTCTCTCCCGTCACACCAAACTGCGTGCAAAGATCCTTTACCAATACGCTCTTGTCCTGGCGCAGCAGCTCCAGGATCTTGGCCCGGCGCTCCGGCGCCAGCAACCCCTGCGGATCACCCGATACCCGCATTCTTATCCCCGCTTTCCGGCCAGTTTCTGATAAAAGCCGGTTTTCGCCCGGAGGGTATCCGCCTGTTCCTGGGTGAGCTCCACGCCGCCGCCGATGTGGTCCACATAGAGGAAGATCTTGGCGGTCTGCTCCACCACCTCCAGCCGGTCAAAGGCAGACAAGAGGGTCGGCCCCCAGGACAGAGCACCGTGGTTGGCCAGAAGCACGGCATTGTGGTCATGGACAAACGGCCGCACGCTCTCCGGCACTTCATCGGTGGAGAGCATGGCAAACTCAGTGACGGGGACCTCTCCCAGTCCCAGTACCATCTCTGCCAGATACCGCTCCTTCAGTGGACGGCGGCAGATGGCAAAGGCAGTGGATACCGGCGGGTGCGCGTGAACCACGCTCATGACATCCTCCCGCTCCCGATAGACCATCAAATGCATCTTGCTCTCAGAGGAGGGATAGCGGTCCCCCTCCAGAACATTTCCCTGGAGATCACACAGCACCAGCATGTCAGGCGTCATCCGCCCCTTGCCCACGCCGGAAGGCGTAATCAAAACCTTGTCAGGCTCCACCCGAACGGAAACGTTGCCGTCGTTGCTGACCACATATCCCCGTTCGTAAAGGAGGTGGCAGACCTGGCAGATCTCCTCCCGGATGTTTTCGTAGCGCTCCAACATCTTCACCAGCCTTTCTCAAATTGGACCCTTGGAAACACACCGGCAGTCTTTATGCCGCCATGTTGTCCTCCATGGGAAAACCACATCGCAGACCTCTGGGCAGCTTTCTTTATCCAAGCAAATCAAACCAAAGTAAGTTCTGTTTAGTTGGTTTTTCTTTTATTGTCTTGATATATACCATAATTCATCTGAATGTGCAAGACTCTTCTTAGATTTTTTTGCCAAAAGCGTCTAAAGATCATACCCCCCTGTCTTTTCCGGCTGCCAAACTGCTTCTGCCCGGAGTGAAAATGGCCAGCTTCCTTTCTTTCCTGCCGGGATTTTATGCAGCAAAAAAGGAGAGGCACCGGTGCCGCAAAGGCGCCGGTGCCTCTCCTTTTCATACAGTCAAGTTCTTCAATGACTGCCGTTTCTTTTCCGGGCTGGTTCCCGTTTACTCCTCATTCTCCCACTGGACATCCACGATCACACCGCCGTTGATCTCCACATATTCGCTCTTGAGAATGTAATCCTTCTTGCCGATGCGGACTTCCTGATCTCCCACCTTGGTGGTCATCACATCACTGGTGGGCGTCTCGGTGGTGGCCGTAAAATACAGCGTTACATGCTCCGGGTCCTCTACCCACTGGCCGTCAGGTCCCAAAACATAATAAGGAGCCTTTTCCACAGACTCAATCTGTCCGCCCACCAGCTCTCCGGATGCCATCAGCGGAGAGGGGAGATGGTCCACACAGGAATCATACAGTTCCGCCGGAACCCCTTCTGCCCGGACCACATATGTCACCTTGGTCATGGGCGTCTCGCCGCCGTCGATGCCGCCGCCCCGGTTCATCAGCTTCCAGCCTACGAATGCAAGCACTGCCAGGATCAAAATGACGGCAATGATGTCGATGATATTGAACTTTCCGATGCGTTTTGCTTTTTGCTCCATGGTTTCCTCCGTAAATGATGCATTGCGCTCATATTTTCTTTCTGTGGACAATGTACGGAAGGTATTGTATAATATTTTCCGCAATTCCACAAGTCTATTTTGAGAAAGAAAGGCTTTTTCATGAAAGTCATCCATTTGATCAGCGGCGGGGACTCCGGCGGTGCCAAAACCCATGTGCTGAGCCTGCTGCAAAACCTGAACAAAACCATCACCGCTCAACTGGTGTGTTTCCGGGACGGCCCCTTTGCCCAGGAGGCCCGGAGTCTGGGGATTCCCACCATGATCTGCGGCGGCAACAACATTCTCCGCACCCGGCGGCAGCTGACAGAGTATATCCGTCAGGGCGGCTACCAGATCATTCACTGCCACGGCTCCCGGGCCAACATGATCGGCGCACTGCTGCGCCATCCCACGGGCCTGCCGGTGGTGACCACCGTTCACAGTGACTACAAGCTGGACTACATGGGCCGCCCGCTGAGCCACCTCACCTTCGGCAATATCAACGCCTGGGCCCTGCGGCAGCTGGATTACCGCATCGGCGTCTCCGATGCCATGGTGGATCTTCTGATCCAGCGGGGTTTTCCGCCTGACCGCTTTTACGCCATCTATAACGGCATCGACTTCATGCCCGCCCCTAGTCAGGGAGACCGGATGGAGTATCTCAAAAGCCTGGGGGCCGACGTGGACCAGGACAGCGTGGTGGTGGGCATCGCCGCCCGGCTCAATCCCGTCAAGGACATGTCCACGTTGATCCGGGGCTTTGCCGCCGGCTATGCCCAGTGCCCCCGGCTGCGGCTGGTGATCGCCGGGGACGGCGAGGAGCGGGAAAAGCTGGGGAACCTGGCAAAAGAACTGGGCGTGGAACATCAGGTGACCTTTGCCGGCTGGATCAGCGGCGGCATGGACCAGTTTTATTCCGCGCTGGATATCAACGCCCTCACCTCCCTCTCTGAGACCTTCCCCTACGCTCTGACAGAGGGTGCCCGGTTCCATCTGGCCACGGTGTCCACCGCCGTGGGCGGTATCCCCTATCTGATCGATCAGGACGTGAACGGCTACCTGTTCACTCCCGGCGACTGGCAATCCCTCGGGAAGTATCTCGCAGCCTTGGGCAATGACGACGCGCTGCGCCGGGATATGGGCGAAAAGCTTTACCAGAAGGCCTCCACGCAGTTCTCCATCCAGCGGACCGTGGACACTCAGCTGCATATCTATCAGGAGATCCTCCGCCGCCACAATCGGCCCAAGATGCCCCGGGACGGCGTGGTGATCTGCGGTGCCTACGGCCGGGGCAATGCCGGCGATGACGCCATCCTGGAGGCCATTTTGCAGGAGATGCGCTCGCTGGACCCGGATATGCCTATGACGGTCCTCTCCAAGGACCCCAAGTCCACCCGGCTCACCTACCGGGTCCAGGCGGTCCACCGTGCCAACTTCCCCGCCTGGCATCGGGCCATGCACCACGCAAAGCTCTATATTAACGGCGGCGGCAGCCTGATCCAGGACGTCACCTCCCGCCGCTCGCTGTGGTACTATCTCCACAATATCCAAACCGCCAAACGCTGCGGCTGCAAGGTGCAGATGTACGGCTGCGGCATTGGTCCCGTCATCCGGGAGAGCCACCGCAGAATGTCCGCCCGGGTTCTCAATGCCAACGTGGATGCCATTACCCTCCGGGAGCCGGACTCTCTGGACGAACTGCGGGCCATGGGGGTGGACAAGCCGGAGATCCTGCTGACGGCAGACCCTGCCCTGACTCTGCGCCAGGCCCCGGCGGACCAGACGGACAGCGTCCTTTTGCGGGCAGGCATCCCACCTCACGGCCGGTATATCTGCTTTGCCCTGCGGCGGTGGAAGGGCTTTGAGGAAAAGGCGCCGCTCTTCAGCAAGGCAGCGGAATACGCCTACCGTACCTATGGCCTGACCCCGGTGTTCGCCGCAGTGGAAAAGCACCTGGACCCCGGCGCCAACCAGCTGGCTGCCCGGGGGCTGTCTGTTCCCCACTATTTCCTTAACGATGCCGGCGGTGCCGGCACCATCATCGGTGCCCTCAGCCGGATGGAAATCGTGGTCTCCATGCGGCTCCACGCACTGATTTTCGCCGCCGGCCAAGGTATCCCGCTGGCAGGCGTGGTCTATGACCCCAAGGTGTCCGCCTTCCTGCGCTATATCGGCCAGGAGCAGTTCGTAGATCTGGATGCGTTGACAGAGGAGAGCCTGCGGCAGATGATCGACCACTGCGCAGCCCAGTCCTCACACCCGGAGGCACAGGCTGAAGCCGTCAAGCGCCTGCGGGAGATGGAACAGCGCAACGTGATGACCGCCCGGCGGCTGCTGGGCATGTAAGTAACCGCACTGCGTCGGGGATTCCCCCGGAAAGGAGCATCCGCTATGAAGGACCTCAAGCCCACCTGCCGGGTGGCCATAGTACAGGCAGCCCCCATTTTGTTCCGAAAGGATGCCTGCGTAGAAAAGGCCGTCTCCCTGATTCTGGAGGCCGCCCGGCTCCAGGCGGAGCTGATCGTGTTCCCGGAGCTGTTCATTCCCGGTTATCCCTTCGGCATGACCTTTGGCTTTACCGTGGGACATCGGGACGAGGGCGGCCGCCAGGACTGGAAACGTTACTACGACAACTCCATTCTGGTCCCCGGCCCGGAGACGGAGCTGCTGGGCCGGGCCGCCCGGGAGGCCGGTGCCTGGGTCAGCATCGGCGTCAGTGAGCGGGACGCCGTCACCGCCACGCTGTATAACTCCAATCTGTTCTTCTCTCCCGACGGACGGCTGGCCGCCTGCCACCGCAAGCTCAAGCCCACCGGAGCAGAGCGGGTGGTCTGGGGCGACGCCGACCGGGCCTACTTCCCGGTGGCGCAGACCCCCTGGGGCCCCATGGGCAGCCTCATCTGCTGGGAGAGCTATATGCCCCTGGCCCGGGCCGCCCTGTATGAAAAGGGCGTAACGCTGTACATCTCCCCCAACACCAATGACAATCCGGAGTGGCAGTCCACCGTCCGCCACATCGCCATTGAGGGCCGGTGCTTTTTCCTCAACTGCGACATGCTGATTCCCCGCAGCAGCTATCCCCGGGATCTCCACTGTCCCCAGGAAATCGCCCGGCTGCCGGAGCTGGCCTGCCGGGGAGGCAGCTGTATCGTGGACCCCCGGGGCCACTATGTGGTGGAGCCCGTCTGGGACCGGGAGGCGATCCTCACCGCGGACCTGGATCTGTCTCTGGTCCCCGCCAGCCGGATGGAGTTTGACCCCTGCGGCCACTATGCCAGGCCGGATGTGCTGGAACTGACCGTGCACGAATAAAGCACACACAGCAAAAAAGCAGACACCCCGGTGGGTGTCTGCTTTTTTGCTGTGCGGCAGTTTCACGGCCGGCCTCAGGTGGCCTTTTCCTCCTGCTTCGAATCAATATATGAATACAGCGTATACTTGGAGATTCCAAAGTACTTGGCGATCTTGTCTCCCGACTTGGTAACAAGGAATGCACCGTTTTGATTGAGGAAACGGATGGCCTTTACCTTATCGTCCTTGTTCATCAGCGCCACCGGCTTGCCCACCAGCGCCACCGACTGCTCGATCAGATCGTCCAGCAGGTCGTTGATGTTGATGATTTTCTCCGGCTCGGTCTGCTGGGGCTCCTCTCCGGTGGAGATCAGATCCCGCACCGCGCTTTCCACCATCAGCAGTTTGGAGATATCGTAGTTGATGGAAAAGATGGCAGAGACCTTTCCCTTGCTGTTGCGGATATAGACCGTGGAAGACTTGAGGATCTTTCCGTCCGGCGTTTTGGTCAGGTAGCAGAGATGATCCTTGGGTTCCGGATCATTGCTCTGGAGCTGTTCAATGACCACATGGGACGCTCCGTCCCCCACCTTCCGACCGGTGACATGGCCGTTGAAGATGGCCACGATGGAATGGTCCGGATGGCGGCTGAGGTCGTGCACCACCACTTCGCAGTTGCTGCCGAACTGGGCGGCAATCCCGGCCGCCACATGCCGCAGCAGTTCCAGCTTTCCGCTTTCGATAGGTTTTTCCCCCTTTCAGGCAATGTTTTCCGTATAAAATTTATAATAATCTATTTTCATCATACCATACTTTTTATAGAAAGCAACCGCTTTTTCAAAAAAATTTTTAGGTTTTCTCATTTTTTGTTTGACAACTGCTGTTCTTATGCTATGATAGGGATAGAGTAAAGACCACCTACCGACAAAAATCATGATTGATGGAGGGCAGCGGTTATGGATTTTGAAGCGATCAAGTCTGCGGCAGAGGGTTACAAGGCGGACATGTCCCGGTTCCTGCGGGATATGATTTCCCATCCCAGCGAGAGCTGTGAGGAAAAAGAAGTGGTCATGTGCATCAAGGCCGAGATGGAAAAGCTGGGCTTTGACAAGGTGGAAGTGGACGGCCTGGGCAACGTCATCGGCTGGATGGGCGATGGCGAGAAGATCATCGCCATCGACTCCCACATCGACACCGTGGGTGTGGGCAACCTGAACAACTGGGAGGCCGACCCCTACAAGGGCTATGAGACCGACGACATCATTTTCGGCCGGGGCGGTTCCGACCAGGAGGGCGGCATGGCCTCCGCGGTCTACGGCGCCAAGATCATGAAGGACATGGGGCTGATCCCCGCCGGCTATAAGATCATGGTCGTGGGCTCCGTCCAGGAAGAGGACTGCGACGGCATGTGCTGGCAGTACATCGTCAACAAGTACTTCGCCGGTCCAGAGGATGCCCGGAAGAAGATCGAGTTCGTCATCTCCACCGAGCCCACCGACGGCGGCATCTATCGCGGTCATCGGGGCCGCATGGAGATCCGGGTGGACGTCAAGGGTGTCTCCTGCCACGGTTCCGCCCCCGAGCGCGGTGACAACGCCATTTACAAGATGGCCGACATCATCCGGGAGGTCCGTTCCCTCAATGAAAACGGCGACGGCCCCTCCAACGAGGTCAAGGGCCTTGTGAAGATGCTCAACCCCGAATTCAACCCCGAGCACTACGAGGACGCCCAGTTCCTGGGCCGGGGCACCTGCACCGTCAGCCAGGTGTTCTACACCTCTCCTTCCCGCTGCGCCGTGGCGGACAGCTGCGCCATCTCCATCGACCGCCGCATGACTGCCGGCGAGACCTGGGATTCCTGCCTGGAGGAGATCCGCCAGCTGCCCTCCGTCAAAAAATACGGCGACGACGTGAAGGTCAGCATGTACATGTATGATCGTCCTTCCTGGACCGGCGAGGTCTATGAGACGGAGAGCTTTTTCCCCACCTGGATCAACAAGGAGAGCGCCGCTCATGTCCAGGCCCTCATCGACGCTCACCACGCCCTGTACGGCACGGAGCGCATCGGCCATGCCGACGCCGATCCCAAGTACGACGCCATGCATCTGCGTCACCGTCCCCTGACGGACAAGTGGACCTTCTCCAC
>UMBF01002043.1_pt1 | contig 23227 bp, 20 predicted proteins | sample 1963901 | NCBI WGS metagenome assembly UMBF01 (sample SAMEA4835935, study PRJEB28245) | human gut metagenome | biome: gut microbiome; material: fecal sample | place: Denmark | collected 2008 | reverse complement strand
CAGACGTGATTTGACCATCTTCATTGACTCAAGCAGCTTCGTAACGCCCTCGAGTGCGTAATACTCGCACTGAATCGGAATCAAAACGCTGTCTGCTGCGGTCAAAGCGTTGATGGTAAGCAGGCCGAGCGAAGGAGGACAGTCAATGAAAATAAAATCGAATTCGTCTTGAATGGGCTCAAGCAAATCTTTGAGGCGGGTTTCACGAGCAATTGCGCTTACGAGCTCAATTTCGGCGCCTGCAAGCTGAATTGTCGCCGGAATAACGAATACCTTTTTGCAATTTGTATCAAGAACAAGCGATTCTGCCGGCACGTCATTCAGCAATGCATCATAGATGCACTGATCAAGGTCTTCTTTTTCAATTCCAAATCCGCTAGTGCTGTTTCCCTGCGGATCAAAATCGACAATCAGTGTCTTGCGTCCCTGTTCACCCAGTGCTGCAGCAAGGTTTACAGCCGTCGTCGACTTACCGACGCCGCCTTTTTGATTGATGATTGCAATAATACGCGTGTCTTTTGCGCTCTTCGAACGCTTAACGTCGCGAAATCCCACGGTCCCTCCTGGTGTGTATTAAAGCTGTCTAACGGAGGATGTTTCACGTGAAACATTCCGATTCAATATCAACCGCCATGTTTCACGTGAAACACTGCAAGTTGTTAGTATCCATTATGTTTCACGTGAAACATCTAGGCAAGCGGATTCTTCTTGGCCATGCCATTTGCACGAGGCAATGAAACGGATGCCGGATGACTCTTCTTAAGAACAATGAACTCCCTGTGACCCAAGCCCTCAGGCAAATCGATTGCGTCATTCAAAAGCAAAGTGAAGCCGCAGATCTTAGCCGCTGACATGCCGGAAGCAAGCTCCTCATCCGTAGGATTGCCCTTCGTGATAACAAATAGCCCACCATCCTTGAGGTACGGAGCCGCATACTCAACAAGAATCGGTAGAGGGGCCAATGCGCGGGCGGTTACAACTGAGAACTGCTTCTTATGGCTACGAGCATATTCTTCGAGGCGATCATGAACTGCATGACCATATTTCAATCCAAGAGCAAGAACAAAAGAATTAACAGCGTCAACCTTCTTGCCAACAGAGTCAATATAAGTAGCTTTACGATGCGTTGTTATCGTTAACGGAATACCAGGAAAGCCAGCACCTGTTCCCATATCAAGCAAAGCTCCCTCAGGAGCCTTATTGACATAAGGGAGCAAAACAAGTGAGTCGAGGATATGAAGTACCGCAGCATCTTCTACGTTAAGAATACGGGTGAGATTGGTTGTCCTATTTGTTTCTAGAACCAAATCCAAATGCTGAATACATTTCCTCAGCTCAGTATCAGTTACACTCAGGGAATACTCTTTGCAATAGGAAGTTAGACGACTCAGCATCTCGTCAGCCTGCTGATCTGTAAGCACAAACAACAGAAGCTCCTTTCTGACAAAAATCAGTGTATCGAGAACTTTTGACAAAAAAAGGGGACGTGGAAACCACGCCCCCTTAGCATAAGCTCGAGTAGATTATCGAGCAACAATCACCACATGGCGATCAGGGTCAGAACCCTCAGAATGGGTATCGACAGCATCATTACCACGAAGTGCGATATGAACCAGTCGGCGCTCGTAGGCATTCATGGGCGGAAGCGAAACACTCTTATGAGTACGAATGGCACGCTCGGCGGCAGACTGAGCCATAGAGGCAACCTTGTCCTGACGACGGCTCTTGTACCCCTCAACGTCAACCACAACCGGATACCTAAAGCCAAGCTTGCGGCTCACCAGCAAAGAGAACATAACCTGAAGGGCATCAAGGGTACGACCATGACGGCCAATGAGAACAGCAAGATCAGGAGCCGTAACATCCAGAATCAGCTCACCCTCGTCGCCCTCGTACTCATCAATAGGAGAGTTGGCGGCATCGAAGTGCGAAAGGATGGAACGCAGAATAGAAATCGCAACATCGGCAATGGTGTCGAGCTCCTCATCGGTCAGCTCTTCACCGGCCTTGTAGCGCTGTGCAATCTCGGGATAATCGCCCGCAATCTGCGGGGCAACCTCCTCAAGCATATCCTCGATGATCTCTTCAGACATAACGTACTCCAAAAGTTAGGTACCTAAATAAGATTGATATCCCGACTACTTCTTCTTGTGCGGACGCGGCTTCTTCTCGCGACGGGTAACCTCGACCTGCAGCGGAGCGTTCTTGAGGCGCTCCTCCTCATCGGCCTTGGCCTTGTCGATAACCTTCTGCGTCACGAAGATCTGCTGGATAACCTGCCAGGCAGAAGACACATCGTAGTAAAGCAGAACGCCGACGGGCAGGCTCCAGCCCATCCAAAGCATCATGACGGTCATGACGACGGCCATCATGCGCATGCTCTGGGCCTGCTGACCAGTCTGATTGCGAGACATATACAGCTGCGGAATCAGAGTCAAGACAGCGAACAGAATCAGGCAAACCAGCGCAGGAAGCGCAACCATAAAGCCATCGGCAAAGGAAGCGCTCGGCGTGGTGGTAAGGTCAGGCAGGATGTTGAAGAACGAGAACGTGCCGTCGCTAAAGTAGTTCGGCAGGTTACGCAGTAGCGTAAACAGGGCGAACAGGACGGGCATCTGGATCAACAGCGGCAGACAACCAGCCATGGGGTTGAACTTGTTCTCGCTGTAGAACTTCTGCATCTCCTCGGCCTGACGCTGGGGATCGTCGGCATAGCGCTCCTGGATCTCGAGCATCTTAGGCTGCAGCACCTGCATGCGAGCCGTCGACTTGGTCGACTTGAGCATAAGCGGCGTCAGCAGCAGACGGATGATGACCACCAGAATGATGATGGACAGGCCCCAGTCGACCGCAAAGGTCTGGATGAGCTTGAGCAGCTCAAAAAGGATGTTAACGATCCAATCCCACATGTAAGTTTTCCTCCGATAGCGAGTGCCCACTAGGGCACAGGGTCATAACCGCCGACGTGCAGGGGATTGCAGCGAGCGATGCGCCTCACGGCAAGCCAGCAGCCTCTCAAAACACCGTACTTCTCAATCGCCTGGATAGCGTATTGTGAGCACGTTGGGTAATAAATGCAGGCGTCAGGCAATAAGGGCGAAATAACCTGTTGATATATGCGAATAGGAGCGATGGCAACACGTCGCAAAACGTGATTGCTCATCGCTCCTCCCCGGCAACGCCGGCGCGTTTCATAAGCGAACGCAATGCCTTGTCCATCTCCTGCGGCGAGGAAACCCTCGTCTTGGGAGTCGCGAACAAGATGATGTCATAACCCGCAACGGGAAATCCACAGCTGCGGGCGGCCTCGCGCATCACACGCTTAGATCGGTTGCGCACGACAGCACAACCGAGTCGTTTAGCACCAACGAAGGCGACCCTTCCGGAGTCGCCTTCGCCAACCGATTCACATATGGTCATTCGAATCAGAGGGTGATTGAAACGACGCCCCTGACTGAACACATGCTCGAAATCTTGCCGAGACTTAATAGTCTTCATGCGAGATGTGTGTATCGCTGCTAGACAGTGAGACGCTTGCGGCCCTTGGCGCGACGACGGGCGAGCACGGCACGACCACCCTTAGTGGCCATACGGGCACGGAAGCCATGGGTCTTGGCACGCTTACGCTTATTAGGCTGATACGTACGCTTCATCTTAAGTTCCTCCTGCTGCATTTCGAGTGTCCGCGGGGACGCGGACGCAGATATAGACACGTGAGCTTGAAGATTGTAGGGAAATCAATGTTCGAATGTCAAGAAATCAAAGGTAAAAGGTTGCAAAGAGTACACGGTTCCCCCATAAGCAGAATCGGCATTTGAGGCAGCAGGCAACTTTTCACGAAATTTCATCGAGTTTTCAACAGGTCGTGTTGGGAATGTTGAGAACTTTTCATCCGTTTTCCAAAGTTTTCAACAGGTTTTGAAAACTTGTCGAAAGATGAGAAACATTGCGCGGTGAGCTACTATTTGTTCAAAACCTTTTGAAAGATTGCGAGCGGCATGTCTGACGACTTCTACACCATGGTCGATTCCGGTGATCCGGCACCCGACAACGAGCACATCACCGGCGTGCGCGAAGAACGCAACGAGAGCGAGCAGGTCACCGCACAAGCACCGCAGGCCATGTATGCAGCGCGCATCGCGGTCTACGATGACATGCTGTCGACACCGCGTGTCATCGTCATCGAACCGCAAGACGTCCGTACCTACCTGGAAGAGACAACCAACACCGTCTACCAGTGCATGAAGGAGCAGGGAGGACGCATCTCGTTGATGGTTATCCGCGAGATTGTCGAAAACTTTATCCACGCGCATTTTGCAGAGCCCATCATCTCGATTCTCGACGGCGGCGACACCATCCGCTTTGCCGATCAGGGTCCGGGCATCAACGACAAAGAGCGTGCCTTCGACTTTGGCGTAACCAGCGCAAACAGCAAGATGAAACGGTATATCCGCGGCACCGGCGCCGGGTTTCCCATGGTACAGGAGTACTTGGAAAACGCCGGCGGCGCCGTCTCCATCGAGGACAACATGGGCAATGGCACCGTCGTGACGGTAAGTCTGAACCCCAAGCGCGTGCAGGAAATCGAGCGTGCCGGCGGGCGCGGGGCAGCCGTGCGGCCCGAAACAGAGCAGCAGGCATATCCCATGCCGGGCGCCTTCACGCAGCAACCCGCAGCGATGCAACAGGTGCAACAGCAAATAGCCCCCATGCAGCAGCCTGGCATGCCCCCCGCGCAAGAGCCCCAGGCACCCTCGGGCGCGATTCCCCAGAACATACCCGATGCAATGCCAGCGATGGGCCAGGATGTGGGAACCTTGCAGCAGATGGCGGGTGCATCGGCTGCACAGCAGATGTCCTATCAACCGAACCCGCAAGGGTATCCGGCTCAATACGCGCCGCAAACGGGATATGCGCAGGCATACCCCCAGCAATACCCGCTGGGATACCAGCAGCCGTACCAACAGATGCCCCAGGCGCAGTACAACCCATGGGCCCAGCAGATGCCTCCGCAGCCTTACCAACAGTGGCCGCAAAGTTTTCAACAGCAGCCGCTGCCCATGCAGAGTTCTCAACAACCAGCAGCTCAAATGATGTATCCTAATGCGGCGAATCAGTATGCACAGCCGCAGCAAAACGTATTTGTGAGCGAGCGCGGCGAAGCGGCACTGGGCTATCTGGCTCAAAACCAGGAGTGTGGCGCAACCGACCTGGCACGAGCGTTTGGAAACTCAGCGCCCACGTGGTCGCGAACGCTCAACGACTTGGCGCAGGCCGGCTTGATAATCAAACATGGCCAGAAATATCATCTGACCGAAATAGGCAGCGCTCGCGTGCGAGCCCAAAGCTAAGGAACGGGAGAAACAGTGGACGAGGAAGCAAGCATCATCCTGGGAGATGCCATCGCCTTTTGCCAGCGCGACGGCCAAGATGCACGCCTCATCAATATGCTGGGACAATCGCGCGCTGTGAGTTTAACCGAGGACACTCTGACGATTGAGGCCCCTTCACGCTTTGCCATCGCCCAGCTCAAAAAGCATCAGCCGACCATCGAGGCGTACCTAGAAGAGATAGCCTTTGCACCGATTGCGCTCAATATCGTGGCACCGCAAGGCGCCTCGGCAAATACGGCCCTGGTCACTCACCCGGCAGCGACCGCCACCGCAGCGGCAACGCCGGCGCCCGAGCCTCGACGCGACGATGTTTCCCGTGAAACCATGGCACCGCAGCCGACCGCTTCGGTCGCACCGGCGGTAGAGCCAGCCCCCTCGCCCATCCCGACCGCCACGCATATGCCCGTCGCACACGAGGCGACACCCGGGGAGGAATCGGGCATTGCAATTAAAAACACGCTGTCCGCCGACGATTTCCGCCGCATGATGACCCAAATGAATGGCAGGCCACCGGCAAAAAGCGCGAGTTCGTCCGCAGCGCCGGCAGCACCTTCGGCGGCGCCGCCGGCAGCAGTCGAGAAAAACGCGGACGGGGCACCCCTCGCAGCGAATTCGAAATTCACGTTTGAAAACTTCGTCTTCGGACCGGAGAACAGTCTTGCCTACCGATCGGCGCTCAAATTCGCCATGCTTGCAGACACGCCCGGTACCTGCACGTCGCTGTTCATCTACGGCAAATCGGGCCTGGGCAAGACGCACCTGCTGCTCGCCATCAAAAATGAGCTGGCAGAGAAATCGCCCGAGATCAAGGTGAAGTACGCCAACTCGCAGGCATATCTGGACGACTTGATGACGGAATTCGACCGCCAAAAGAAGAGCAACGCCCCCATCATGCAGGCGTACCACGGCGTCGACGTGCTCATCATCGATGACATCCAGAACATCATTGGCAAGCGCGCGAGCGTGGATTACTTCTTCCAGTTGATGGACGAATTTATCCGCAACAACAAGAAGGTCGTGATCGCCGCCGACCGCGCTCCCAAGGACCTTAATATGGACGAGCGCCTGACCAGTCGCTTTAATGCCGGTCTGCTGTGCCTGGTGGCGGAGCCCAGCTACGAGATGAAGTACAAGATCTTGCAGCGCTATTACGAGAACACGATCGCCGCCGCACCCGAGGCAGGCAACGACTCGCTGCTGGCGGCATACGGGGGCGACGGCGGGCATCTGACCGACGCGCACTTTAAACACATGGCCGAGGTCTCGGGCACCAACATCCGCGAGCTCGAGAGCTTTTGCGAGCGTTGTGCCGGCGAAGCGGGCGATCGCGAGCGCGAGGGCGGGGAGCTCACCTTTGACGACATCGACGCCATCGCCAACCAGTACTTCGACACATCGGCCAAGAAGATCAATGTGCAGACGGTCCAGTCCGTCATCGAGGAACAATACGGTGTGACGCACGAGGAACTCATCGGGCCTCGTCGCAACGCCAATATCGCCAAGGCACGCCATATCGCTATCTACCTGGCGATCGAGATGTGCGAGATGACGACGACGGCCGTGGGCGCCGAGTTTGGCAACCGCAACCACTCGACCGTCAGCACGAGCTATAAAAAGGTTCAGAAAATGATTCAGGAAGACCGGACTGTTACCGAAGACCTCAAATCGCTGCGCGATAAAATTACACTGCGCTCGTAGGTAAATTGACACACCTGTTGAAAACTTGTCGAAACGGCGGTTATAAGGTGTCAAAAACTCGAGCCGCGGTGATGAAAAGTTTTGCGCAGGTTTTGAACGTGGAAAACATACCCGGTTGCACACAGGTTCCTGTCGATTCTCTTTTTAGGGCTGACCTGCACTTTTAGGAGTAATCAACAGTTTCGTCAGTACTATTACTATTATTAAGATATTTATATCTATAGAAAGGTATTAAAAGATGAAGTTCACCGTCAGCCAGAGCTCGCTTACGCAAGCCATCGGCGTCGTTATGAAAGGCGTCGCTTCGGCATCCACCCTTCCCATTCTGTCGGGCGTGCTCGTTAAGGCACAAGACGGCATCTTGGAATTCCAGACCTCCAACTACACCATCTCGATTCGTCACCGCATTGCGGCTCATGTCGAAGAGGAGGGCGAGATGGTGATTCCCTGCAAGATGCTCTCCAACATCACCAAGACCCTTCCCGATGCCCCGGTCACCTTTGAGCTGTCCGAGCGTCAGGTTTTGATTGGCTGCGAGAAGAGCTCTTTCCGCCTCAATACGCTCGATGCCAACGACTTTCCCGAGTTCCCGGCATACGCCATCGAGAGCGCCGTCGAGCTGCCGACTGATATCCTGTCCGAAATGGTGAGCCGCGTATGGCGCGTCACCTCGACTGACAAGGCCCGCCCCATCCTGGGTGGCGTGCACATGAAGGTCGAGAACAACACCGTGCGCCTGGTCGCGACCGACTCCTTCCGACTGGCCGTGTGCGATACGCAGGTCGAGACCTCGACCCTCGAAGGTTCCTTTGAGCTTAACGTGCCTGCCGACGCCTTCAACGACGCCCTGAACATCATGGCCAGCCAGGCGACCATCATGATCGGCGCCACCGACACTCAGGTTGTCTTTGAGGCCGGCAACACCACCTACGTGTCGCGCCGCATCGAGGGCGTATATCCCAATTACAAGCAGCTCATCCCCGATTCGTGCGTGACGAGCGTCAAGATCGACGTAGCCGCCTTTAACGCCGCCCTTAAGCGTGTGGCCGTTATCGCGAGCGCCAACCCCGCCGTCAAGTTTGAGATTGACGTCGAGAACGGCCAGATGGGCCTGTCCTCCATTTCCAACGACCAGGACCTGGCGCAGGAGACGATTGATGTCGAGGCCGAGGGCGAGTCGGGCACCATCGCCTTCAACTACCACTACATCTTTGGCTGCCTCAATGCCCTGTCCAAGGAGAAGGAGATCACGCTGGAGCTCAAGAGCTATTCGCAGGCTGGCATCTTCAAGTCCTACGACAAGATCAACTACCTGTACCTGGTCATGCCGGTACGCATCTAACGCTGCCCATGACCATGTTCGCACGCGATCTTTCCGTTGCGCGCTATCGCAGCTTCGACAGTTACCGCCTTGCCCTGAGCGACGGTGTGACAGTGCTCGCAGGTCCCAACGCGGCGGGAAAGACCAACCTCATAGAGGCGCTGCAGCTACTGACGAGTGGCGCCTCGTTTAGGCATCCGACCGCAGCCGAGCTCGTGCACGACGGCGTGGGCTCATGCAAGGTCGAGCTGAGGCTCGAAGGCGATGGGCGCGTGCTGGACATGGGACTGAGCGTGGAAGATGGCAAGCGTTCGTTTAGCCGCAACGGCAAGCGCTGCGCTGCGTCCGGCGTGCGCGGGGTACTGCCGAGCGTTTTGTTTTGTCCGGACCACCTGGATATGGTCAAGCGGGGTGCCAGCGTGCGCCGCGCCGCACTTGACGACTTTGGCGTTCAGCTGAGCGCGCGCTATGCCGATCTGGCTAGTGCCTACGGGCGCTGCGTGACCCAGCGCAATGCCCTGCTCAAGGAGACCTGGTGCTGCCGCGAGATGCTCGGCGCCTGGAACGAATCTATTGCCCGCGCCGGTTCGGCCCTGCTCGTGCACCGTCTGGCTCTGCTCGACCGGCTGTCGGGCCATGTGCGCGACGCCTATGGCCGCGTGGCATCCGGCGAGCCCGCCGGCGTGTCCTATGTGTCCACGCTTGGCGACCTGCCTCGCACCGAGGATCGCGACGAGCTCAGGGGCTGGGCGTATGAGCACATGCTTTCGGCGCTCGATGAGCGCGCCGACGAGGAGATCCGTCGCGGCGTGACGCTCGTGGGTCCGCATCGCGACGAGATTGAGTTTTCCGTCGCGGGCCGATCGGCCCGTTCATTTGCCAGCCAGGGCCAGCAGCGAACGCTGGTGCTTGCCTGGAAGGTGGCAGAAGTGGCCGTGGCGCGCGATATCCTGGGCACCGCGCCGCTGCTGCTCTTGGACGACGTGATGAGCGAGCTCGACGCCGGGCGCCGAGGCGCTTTTCTGCAGCTGATCGGTGATGATATCCAGACGGTCATAACCACCACCAATCTGGGGTATTTTACCGATGACCTGCTTGATCGAGCCAAGGTGGTGAGCATGGGTGAGATGTGCTAATTACGGGCGCGAGAACGGAATGGTCGCCTTCGGCGGCTTTTTGGATGCCGAGCGTCAGCGTATCCTGGCGGCCGCGACACCTGAGCGCCGCGCGCAGATGGAGGCTGCGGAGGAGTCTCGTGTGGTCTATCGCGCCTGGAATGCGGTGTGCTCGGGCACGCGCGAGGGACGCCATGTGACGGGCCTGCGCTACCTGCCCGAGTCCAACGAACTGCTGGTGTACCTCGATTCGCCCTCATGGACGCAGGAGATGACACTTTTGCGCGAGATTATCCGCGCGCGCATGGAGCGCGCCGGCGCGCACGTCGACGGCCTGGTGTTCAAGACGACCGCCCCCGGCCACACACCGCCCGCTGCAAAAGAGCGCCTGCGTCCGGCCGTGGCCGAGCGTCCGCCGGCTCCGCATGCCGACCTAAGCGATGCCGAGCGTGCCGAGATCGAGCACCAAGTGGCACCCATCGAGGACCAAAAGCTGCGCGAGGCCCTCGAGAACGCCATGAGAGCCAGTGCCGAGTGGGCCAAGGGCGTGCAGAGCAAAAAAGAGCCTTAAATCGCATCTGGTGGCCTTGTAGAGCCAAATACCCTCGTTCCCGAGGGTATTTTTTTACGATAAACTAGTAAGGCTGTACACATTTTCTTAACTGAAGGAGGACGTGTGGCAAACGAAAACGATTACGATGGCGGCGAGATTAAGATTCTCGAAGGTCTCGAGGCCGTTCGTAAGCGCCCGGGCATGTACATTGGCTCGACGAGCGCCAGCGGTCTTCATCACCTGGTGTGGGAGATCGTTGACAACTCCGTCGACGAGGCCATGGCCGGTTTCTGCACCGAGATTCAGGTGACGGTCCACGCCGACAACTCCATCACGGTCGTCGACAACGGGCGCGGCATCCCCGTCGACGAGCATCCTATCAAAAAGATCCCGACGCTCGAGGTCGTCATGACGATCCTGCACGCCGGCGGTAAGTTCGATAACTCGGCCTACAAGGTCTCGGGCGGCCTGCACGGCGTGGGCATCTCCGTCGTCAACGCCCTGTCCAAGCGTGTGGTCGTACAGGTATGCCGCGATGGCAACATCTACGAGATGGAGTTTTCGCGCGGCAAGACCGTCAAGAAGATGGAGGTCGTGGGCACTTCGGAGACGACGGGTACCACTGTCAGCTTCTGGCCCGACGACGAGATCTTCGAGACCTGCATCTACGATTTCGACACGCTGCACAACCGTCTGCAGGAGACGGCATTCCTCAACAAGAACCTCAAGATCGTGCTGACCGACGAGCGCGAGGCGACTCCCCATGTGGAGGAGTTTTGCTATGCCGGCGGCATCATCGACTTCGTCAAGTTCCTCAACGAGGGCAAGGATGTCCCCGAGGCCTTTAAGGAGCCCATCTATATTGAGGGCAAATCGGATCCGGACGCGCCCGTGACCAAGATGGGCGAGGTCGAGGTGTCCTTGCAGTGGAATAGCGGCTACGGTGAGAACGTCATGTCGTTTGCCAACGACATCTACACCCCCGAGGGCGGCATGCACCTCGAGGGCTTCCGTACCGCACTCACCCGCGTGATTAACGATTACGCTCGCAAGCAGAACCTGCTCAAGGAAAAAGACGCCAACCTGACCGGCGACGATGTGCGCGAGGGCCTGTCGGCCGTTATCTCGGTCAAACTGCCCGATCCGCAGTTTGAGGGCCAGACCAAGGCCAAGCTCGGCAGCTCCTATATGCGCGCGCTGACGCTCAAGATCGTGACCGACGGGCTTGTCGATTACCTCGAGGAGCATCCCAAGCCCGCTCGCGAGATCGTCAAGAAGGCCCAACAGGCCTGCAAGGCGCGCAACGCCGCTCGCAAGGCGCGCGAGGCGACCCGCCGCAAGAGCCTGCTCGAGACGGCGTCGCTGCCCGGCAAGCTCGCCGACTGTTCGGTGCGCGACGCCGAGTTGACTGAGCTCTTTATCGTAGAGGGCGACTCGGCAGGCGGCTCGGCCAAGGATGGCCGTCGCCGAGACATCCAGGCGATCCTACCCCTGCGCGGCAAGATTTTGAACGTCGAGCGCGTGGGCGATCATCGTGCGTTCTCGAGCGACACCATCCAGTCACTCATCACCGCGATCGGCTGCGGCGTCACGACGAGCGCCGGCGACGGCGGCGACTTTGACATCACCAAGGCGCGCTACCACAAGATCATCATCATGACCGATGCAGACGTCGACGGTGCGCACATCCGCATCCTGCTGCTGACGTTTTTTTACAAGTACATGCGCCCGCTGATTGACGCCGGCTACGTGTACGTCGCGTGCCCGCCCATCTTTGGCATCAAGGTGCGCAACAAGATTCACTACGTGTATCCCAACGGCCGCCAGCCCGAAGACGAGATCCTGCGCGACACCATCCAGAGCCTGGGGCTGAACCCCGACGACAACGACGAGGACGGCAAGGCCAAGGACGGCAAGATCACTAAGAAGCGCAAGGGCTACACCGTCCAGCGCTATAAGGGCCTGGGCGAGATGGACCCCAAGCAGCTTGCCTCGACGACGATGGACCCCAAGACCCGCATTCTGCAGCGCGTGTCGATCGAGGACGCCGTGGTGGCGGACCGCGCCGTGCGCGAGCTCATGGGTTCCGAGGTCGGCTACCGCCGCGAATATATCGAGAAGCACGCACATGACGCACGCTTCTTGGACGCCTAGCTTTCCCAGGCACCCCATCTTGCCCTTCAGGATTTCGGGCGCCGCACGCAAGGCGTGCGCCCTCATCCTTCAGGGCAACCTGGGGCACCTGGAAAACCTAGGAGGGTTATCCGGTGTTCCCGGTAATCCGTCTCCGTGGTAGGGAACTAATGGACCACGCAAACCATGAGGAGGTAACGTGGCAGACGATATCAACAATAACGAGGGCATGGGCGAGGCCGGCGACGCCGGCATGCCCGACGATCTGAAGCGCCTGCTTGCCCGTGCTGAGCAGGGCGAGGACGGCGACCCGGACGCCTATAACCCCGATGCCGATGATGATGAGGAAGAAGACGACGACGGTGAGCTCGAGGAGAGCTTTGGCGAAGTCGACCGCGGCGCCTCGGCCGGCGAGGATATCAACGGCGGCCAGCTCCAGATTTCGGAGTTTGGCCGCGAGATGAAGCAGTCGTTTATCGAGTACTCGATGTCGGTCATCACGGCGCGCGCCCTGCCGGACGTGCGCGATGGCTTAAAGCCGGTGCACCGTCGCATCCTGTACGCAATGAACGAGAGCGGCATCTACCCCAACCGTCCGCACAAGAAGTCGGCCTGGACGGTCGGCGAAGTTATCGGTAAGTACCATCCGCACGGTGACTTCGCGGTCTACGAGGCCATGGTCCGCCTGGCACAGTGGTTCTCCATGCGCACGCCACTCATTGACGGTCACGGCAACTTCGGCAACATCGACGGCGACGGCGCCGCCGCCATGCGTTACACCGAGAGCCGTCTGGCAAAGCCCGCCATGGAGCTCCTGCGCGACTTGCAGAAGGACACCGTCGACTGGCAGCCCAACTACGACGAGTCGCTCGCCGAGCCCCAGGCGCTGCCCGCGCGTTTCCCCAACCTGCTGGTCAACGGCAGCCAGGGCATCGCCGTCGGCATGGCCACCAACATCGCCCCGCACAACCTCACCGAGGCGATCGAGGCCACGTGCTACCTGATCGACAACCCCGACGCCACCGTCGACGAGCTCATGCAGATCATGCCCGGTCCGGACTTCCCCACCGGTGCCATCATCATGGGCAGTGCCGGCATTAAGCAGAGCTACGAGACCGGCCGCGGCTCCATCACCGTGCGCGCCAAGGCCCATGTGGAGTCCACCAAGACCGGCCGTAGCCGCCTGGTCTTTACTGAGATTCCCTACATGGTCAACAAGGGCACCCTGCAGGAGAAGATTGCCCAGCTCGTCAACGACAAGCGCATCGAGGGTATCTCGGATATGCGCGATGAGTCCAACCAGAAGGGTATCCGTCTGGTCATCGAACTTAAGAAGGGCGTCATCCCGCAGGTCGTACTCAACAACCTGTACAAGTACACCTCGTTGCAGACGACCTTCGGTGCCAACAACCTGGCGCTTGTCAACGGCGTTCCAAAATGCCTGAGCCTGCGCGAGATGCTGCAGCACTACATCGACCACCAGGTCGACGTCGTCACCCGCCGCACCCGCTTTGACCTCAAGAAGGCCCAGGCGCGTGCCCATATCCTCGAGGGCTACCTGATGGCTCTCGACCATATCGACGAGGTCATCAGCATCATCCGCTCCTCGCAGACCGATTCCGAGGCCAGCAGTCGCCTGATCGAGCGCTTTGGCTTTACGCCCGAGCAGACTACGGCCATCCTCGAGATGAAGCTGCGCCGCCTGACCGGCCTGGAGCGCGACAAGATTCAGGAAGAGCTGGACGGCTTGCGCCGTGCTATCGCCTACTACGAGGACCTGTTGGCGCACGAGGAGAAAATCCTGGGCGTCATCAAGGAAGAGATGCGCGAGATTTCCAAGAAGTTCGGCGACAAGCGCCGCACCGAGATCAGCCATGTCGAGAAGGACCTGGACGTCGAAGATCTGATTGCCGACGAGGACATGGTCGTGACCATCACCCACACCGGCTACGTCAAGCGCATCCCGGTGGCCGCCTATCGCGCCCAAAAGCGCGGCGGCAAGGGCGTGTCGGGCGTCAACCTCAAAGAGGACGACGTTATCGACGAGATGTTTATCGCATCCACGCACGAGTACGTGCTGTTCTTCTCGAGCAAGGGCAAAGTCTATCGCCTGAAGGTGCACGAGCTGCCGGTTGGCACGCGCCAGGCGCGCGGCACCGCGATCGTCAATTTGCTGCCTTTCGAGGAGGGCGAGAAGATCGCGAGCGTCATCAGCTGCCGCGAGTTCCCCGCCGACGAGTACCTGATGTTTGCCACCAAGAGCGGCATGGTCAAGAAGACCGTGATGAGCGCCTACGACCGTAGCCGCCGCGACGGCCTGATCGCCATCAACCTGAGGGAAGACGACGCGCTGCTTGCTGTACGTCGCGTGCGCGAGGGTGACAAGATCATCATGGCAACCACCGCGGGCAAGGCGATTATGTTCCCCGAGGACCAGGTGCGCGCCACCGGTCGCGATACCAGCGGCGTCCGCGGCATTGGCATGAAGGAAGGCGTGAGCGTTCTTGGTATGGAGATTACCAACGGTAACGGCGACCTGTTTGTCATTACCGAGCGCGGCTACGGCAAACGCACGCCGGTCTCGGATTACCCGGAGCAGAACCGCGGCGGTCAGGGTGTCTACACCATCCAGATGACCGAGCGCAAGGGTAACCTCGCAGCCATGAAGACGGTGGGCCCGCAGCATGAGCTGTTCATCGTGACGGAGGGCGCGACGGTCATTCGCGTCAAGACCGACGAGATCAGCCAAACCGGCCGAGCCACCCAGGGCGTCAAGATGATGACCGTCGACGATAACGACCGCATCTGCGCCGTAGCCCGCATGACAGCGGCCAAAGAGAAGCCCGAAGGCGAAGGTGCCGAGGCCGCAGCCGACGCCGAAGAGGCCCCAGTCGACCTAGGTGACGGCAACGACATGCCAGAAGATCTCCTCGACGAGTAAGAGGAACTAGCTGGTAGAAAATATCAGACCCCATATATCGGCGGTCGGCGCACCTGCGCGCCGACCGCTTTTTTGAAAACCTTGGGACTCGTGTTCGCCCCGGTCGCACGGCGGCATGTGAAGTCGATCGCGAGTTCCGCACGAGCCAGAGAGCACTTAATGTGCTCTCTGCGCGAGTCAGGACTGTCCGAGCAGGCGACTTCACATGCCGCCGTGCGACCGGGGCGAACTCTTCCCAAAGAATTTCAAAAAAGTTGTTGACGCGCGCGTAACGACTCGTCTAATATATCCCTTGCGCGATGGACCTGTAGCTCAGTTGGTTAGAGCGTCCGGCTGATAACCGGGAGGTCACAAGTTCGAATCTTGTCAGGTCCACCACTTTCTTTCGCAATAAACACCCCAGCGAGAGCCGAGTCGCCGCTGGGGTGTTTATTACTTTCTCCGTGGGGGTTTAGCTCAGCTGGGAGAGCGCGGGCTTTGCAAGCCTGAGGTCAGGGGTTCGATCCCCCTAACCTCCACCATGATGGACCTGTAGCTCAGTTGGTTAGAGCGTCCGGCTGATAACCGGGAGGTCACAAGTTCGAATCTTGTCAGGTCCACCATCAAAACGTTAAGAGCCCTGGGGCATCGCCTCGGGGCTTTTTTCTTATCCAACAAAAGTAGTCAAAATAGCCCCGTCCCAAATTAACTACTTTGATTTTGTGTGCTGGGCGAAAGATTGGGTAGTATAGCTATTCAATGCGGCGACCCTGCCGTGTGTTAACCGCTACGTACCGGAGGTGTTCCATGGTTCGTGTCGACATAGAGACCATCGTCATGGCCGCCGGTCCCGTGCCATCGCTTATCGTGCTTCGCGAGCGCTGCGGCAAGTCGGATTCGCCAGCGCCCCTGCGTTCGCTTTCCATTCAGACCGGCTCGTTTGAGGCCGCGGCCATTAGCCGTGGCATCGATAGCGGTCGCGCCGAGCGCCCGATAACGCATGACCTGCTGCTTGACACCGTCGACGCCCTGGGCGCCAAGCTCGAGCGCATCGAGATCGTTCGTGCCGAGCCGCCGGTGTTCTATGCGACGATTGTCGTGCTGGTCGATGGTGACGAGCGCAAGATTGACGCCCGCCCCAGTGACGCCATTGCCCTTGCCGTGCGCAGTAATGCCCCCATGTTCGTGGAGGACGACATCATGAATCGCCTGGGTACCGTTTCTGCCCATGCCGAGGAAGTTGACGACGAGCAGGAGTTCGAGAAGTTCGACGAGTTCGTCCATACGCTCTCCCCCGATGATTTCTAAATGTCTGGCACGCGAGCGGAGAGGTCGCTGATGGGTACCCGCGTATCGGCTGAAGCGGCCGCCATCGCGCGTGAAGCCCAGATGCGCTCGGAGGCATCCGAGGCGGCTCGCATCGCCTATGTGACGCAGGCCCGCACGCTTCGCGAGCGCCGCGGCTCCTATATCAAGATGGTTATCATCTCCGCCCTTGTCGCGGTAATCTGTTCTCGTCTTCGTGGTACAGTTGGTGCGCTTGGGTTTTCGATTTCAACAGGCTTGGTAATCTGGGGTGTGGTCGATGCCGTGATGCTGACCAACCAGATTAAGGTACTCGACAAGCGCGCGATGGATATGACGCGCGCCCGCGATGCTGCCGCCAAGATTGCTACCGAGGCACAAGAACTGTAACGACGCCGGATTCGATGGGAAGGTCTAGAGATGGCACAGGATATGCAGGACGCCGGTAACGTCTCCGCCGAGCTCGACGCCATGGTGTGTGACCTGATTGGTGCGTTCTTGGACGACCTTGCCGCCGGCGAGAATCCGGGCGTAGTTGTGGCGATCGAGGACGCTGCTTCCAACCGCTATCTTGCCGCGCTCGACGAGGATGGCGAGGAGGCATGCCTGGAGGCTGCCACCAACTTTATCTCCGAGCACAAGATGGGCCTTAAGGACGAGGGCCTGGGCCGTATCGCCCGCTATGCCATCGGCTATACCGGCTGCGTCGAGATTGACGGCGGCTACCATGACGCTCTACTCGTGAGCTTCTTTGAGACGACGCTCGAGAGCGGCTTTTCGGCATATGTGCTGTATGAGGGCATGGGCGCCGGCGATGGTTTTATGTGGAGCGACCCTGAACCTGCAGGTGAGGAAACCCCTCTCATCTAAAATCGCTAAAATAAACGAGTTTTCGGTAAAAGGCTCAATATTCCCGCTGAGCGTTGTATCGCTGGGCGGGCCGCATACGCGTGCCGTTTGTATATGGATAGAAGATAGGGGAACTACATGCGCGTAGACAATCTGAGGAACATCGCCATCATCGCCCACGTCGACCACGGCAAGACGACGATGGTCGATAAGCTCCTGCGTGCCACGGACGCCTTCCGTGCCAACCAGCAGGTCGAGGACCGCGTCCTGGACTCTAACGACCAGGAGCGCGAGCGCGGCATCACGATTCTCGCCAAGAACATCTCTATCGAGTATAAGGACGTCAAGATCAATGTCATCGACACCCCGGGCCACGCCGACTTTGGCGGCGAGGTCGAGCGCGTGCTGCGTATGGCCGACGGCGCCCTGCTGCTAGTCGATGCCTTTGAGGGCCCCATGCCCCAGACCCGCTTCGTGCTGCGTCACGCTATCGACACCGGCCTCAAGATCATGATCGTCATCAACAAGATCGATCGACCGGGCGCCAACCCCGAGAAGGCCTACAACGACTGCCTGGACCTTATGGCCGACCTGGGCGCCACCGACGACCAGCTTGAGTTCGCCATGGAGCACGTGGTCTACGCCAGCGCCATGAATGGCTTTGCCCGCCTTGACCCCAACGACGGCAACATGGACATGTATCCGCTGCTCGATATGATCATCGACGACATGCCCGCGCCCGAGGTTGACGAGAACGCTCCGCTGGCCATGCAGTGCGTGACCATCGACCACTCCAACTTCGTTGGCCGCATCGGTATCGGTCGCGTGTACTCCGGCGCCATTCACCAGGGCGACCAGATCCTGGTCGTCAAGAACGACGGCTCCAGCGCCACCGCTACCGTCAAGCAGCTCTTTACCTTCGACTACCTGGGCCGCACCGAGTGCCAGGAAGTCGGCGCCGGTGACATCGCCGCCGTCGTGGGCATTGACCGCACCGATATCGGCGATGTTTACACCGATATCGAGAACCCCGTCGAGCTCGAGCCCATCGAGATCGACCCGCCGACCCTGTCCATCGTCTTTGAGGCCTCGACCTCCCCGCTCGTCGGCCGCGACGGCGATATCGTGGGTGCCCGTCAGCTCAAGGAGCGCCTGTTCAACGAGGCCGAGAACAACGTGACCATGAAGATTGAGGAGCTCGAGGACAAGAGCGGTGTTGAGGTCTCTGGCCGCGGCATTCTGCACCTGTCCGTCCTGATGGAGTCCATGCGCCGCGAGGGCTTTGAGTTCCAGGTCGGTCGTCCCCGCGTTCTGTTTAAGAAGGACGAGAACGGCAACAAGCTGGAGCCTGTCGAGCAGGCCGTCGTCGAGTGCCCGGACGAGTACTCGGGCAAGGTCGTTGAGGTCTTTGGCACCTCCGGCGGCATCATGACGAGCATGGACACCTCGGGTATCGTGACGCACCTTGAGTTTAAGATCCCGACCCGCGGCATCATGGGTCTTAAGAACCGCATTATGAACGTCACTCACGGCGAGGGCGTGTTCTACCACACCTTCCTGGAGTACGGTCCCTACGCCGGCGAGATCGGTAACCGCCAGAACGGCGCCATGATCTCCATGACCACCGAGAAGGCCGTTGCCTACGCTCTGGGCACGCTGCAGGAGCGCGGTCAGCTGTTTGTTGAGCCGGGCACCGAGTGCTACGAGGGCATGATCGTGGGCGAGCGCAGCAAGGCCGGCGACATGGTCGTCAACATCGCCCGTACCAAGAACCTGGGCAACCAGCGTTCTTCGACCTCCGACATCTCCGTCCAGCTGGTGCCGCCTCGCACCTTCTCGCTGGAAGAGGCGCTGGAGTATATCGCCGACGACGAGCTGGTGGAGATTACTCCCAAGAACATCCGCCTGCGCAAGCGTCTGCTCAACGCCACCGACCGCAAGAAGGCTGCCGTCCGCGCCGGCCAGGTCAACAAATAAGCGCTGGGGCTTATAACCGCCAATAAGAAAGGGCGTCGACCGCAATGGTCGGCGCCCTTTCTGGTACACAGGGATTGAGTTGGTCTGCACCACCACAAAGGTGACTGTCCCCTTTGCGGGTGGATCGACGGCTAGGCGGAGGGAAGGCCCGGGGTGTTGGCGGCCTGCTGGGGCTTGAGGCGGGCGTTGCGCCAGATGATTTGGATAACGTAGCCGAGCATAAAGACAAAGGCCACGCCGCTGATGAAGTCGCCGATGAGGGGAAGTCCCGTGAGGGCACCTGCGGCGATACCGCCGACGGCTGCCATGGCGTAGCGGTTCTGGTTATGTCCGACCATGCGGGCGATTGCGCAGCCCGCAAAAGCGGTGGAGACCAGCGCGATGCCGATAACGCCGCACAAGAGGGTTCCGGCAAGCGACAGGCCAGCGATGGAGATAATCAGCAGCAGGACGGTGGGGACGACAGCAATCGTGCCCAGAAGACCGCTCACCCACAGTGGCATGGGGCGCTGGTGGAGCATGCCGGCGGCACTGGCGGTCGCACGCGGAAAGACGAGCTCGAGCAACAAGGCGATAAAGCAGGTCGACAGGGCTGCGGCCACGATGCCGCCGACGATATCGTTAAGGGTGGAAGTATCTTCGTTCTCGGTACGGTCGATCTTGAGCGCGCCGACCTCGGCTCCTGCGGCGCGCTCGGGGTCCTCGGAGACGTGCGCGTTCACGGTGCCGGTAATGCGGGCATTCTTGCCCAAGACGAGCTTGTCGGCCCAAACCTCGACATCGCCCTCGACGGTGCCGTCGATGGTCACCGTATCGCCTGCAAGTGCTGCCGACTTGGCGGAGCCTCGTAGGGCAACTGTCTCACCCATCGCGTAAAAACAGTTGGCGGTGCTACCAGTGTTGAGCACGACATGCTGACCGGCTACCGTCACGCTGCCATCGATTGCAGTTTTGGAGATATCGATGGTGCGCGCCGCCAGGCGAACGGCTCCGCCTATGGTGCAGTCGCGAATCGAGAGGGTATCGCCCGCGGCGATAATATCACGGCCGATGGAAGCGTCGTCTAGGTTAAGGCTTTGGCCGGCCCAGTACAGGTCGCCTTCGACGCCAGACGGATTTGAGTCAACTTCGGTTGCGAGCACGTTGCCCGCGGTGTCTGTACCGGCGAACGACGTCGTGGGAAGCGCGGTCAGCGCAAGCGCAATCAGTGCGAATAGGAGGGCGACGCGGGCCTGCGCTTTACGGCGCCGGGACGACGGTTCTAGGTTGCAAGGCATAGTGAATCCTTCGTTAGATACTCGACATGTATCTAACAGGGTACCCAACGCGCGGGCGCTCTAAAAGAACCTCTCGGTTGCATTTCGAAGGGCTGCGCCGTGCTGTCTACTTTTTGCGATGCAGGAAGCGCGCGATGTCTTCCTCGGTGGGGCTTTTGATGTCAAAGCGCAGCGAGAGCCAGCGCAGCCCCATGGTCACCGCAACGCATACGACTAGCGCAGCGACATTGCTGACCAAGCCACTCATGACGAGGCTTACATAGCTTGCCGATCCGGCGATGGCGGCGATGGCATAAAAGTTAGTACGTTGAAAAATGCCCGGAACCACGCCCATAAAGCCGTCGCGCAACATGCCGCCACCCACCGCGGTGAAGAAGCCCATCATGATGCATACGGCCGGCGCAAAGCCATAAACCAGTGCTTTGTCCGCTCCGGTGGCGGCGTAGATGCCGACCGAGATGATGTCGAGCAATGGGATGAGTTTCTCGGGTTTATCGACGATTGCCGGGAAGATGTAGATGATGGCCGCCGTGGCGATGGAAAGCGGGAGCGCCATCGGCTGGTTGAGGATGTAGACGTTGCCCACCTGCAGCGTCATGTCGCGCAAAAGACCGCCGCCCAGACCGCAGACCACCGCGAGCGCGACCGCGCCCACCAGGTCAAGCTTGTGTTCGCGCGCAACCAGCACACCCGAGATCGATGCCGCGACAACAGCGAACATCTCGAGCCAAAATGGGATAGCGACCATGGCATCCGAGGCATGTGAGGTAACGGTTATAGCGGCGACGACGGGCAAGATGGGGTCCTTTGAGTTACGGGTTTGGACAATGCCCGTACATAGTACATGTTCGGCGCCGATTGTGACCCTATTGCTCGGCAAACGGTCGGGACTGGGTACGGTCATAGGTTCCAAGCATGTACATCAGCCTCCAAAGATGTCGAAAAATGTCGGTTTTGGAGGGTGGTGTACATGTTTGGGGAAAGCGCGGGGTGAGTGGGTTCGTCGTTACTCAGAAGGCGACTCTTCGGCTTGATTGCTCTTCCAGTTGCGGATAAGCACCTTGCGCAGTTCGTTTTGCTTTCGCTGATACTCGGCATCTACGCAACGAGGCATGCCGAGTGCTTCGCGGATATTGTTCATGGCACGGTGGAAAGCGAGTTGGCTGGCAAATTGCGTTGAGGTGAGCGTGACGATGCGATAGCCCATTTGGGCGAGTACGGCCTCTCGCTCCGCATCTGCTCCCTTGCGTTCGGCCTCGTCGTGAAAGCCGCCCTTATATTCGATGCCGAGCTCTCTGCGCTTATAGGTAACAAGAGCGTCGATTTTGAGCGTTCGAGCTTTGGTGCAATGCCAAAGTCGTTTAGGGATTTCGAGCGGCTTGTTGAGTTCGACACCTCGGATGCCAACGCCGCCTTCGCTCGTCGGAAGTGAAAGGGCGATAGCGGATGCGGTCTCCATGGGTGAGGCTGAGTGGTCGTAGATATGCCTGAGCGCGAGTCGGGCGCGTGTGGCACCGGGTTTGCCGGGGTGCCGATCGAGCAGATCGACAATTTCGTTCTTGGAAGCGGTAGCTGGTTGATCGGTGTAGGGGCCATCGGGATTGAGCCCCATGCGATAATCACCGCAAACTTCGTAGCCGTATTCGAGGTATTCGATTCTGTCCATCCACTCGGCAGCGAATACGAAGGTAAGGGCTTCGTCGGTGATAAAAATACCAGGGGACAGCTCGTCAATATGGTCGTAGGGTAGATTTTGGCCAAGAACGTGGCAATTTACACCGTTGGCGCGGATTCGCTCGAAGGCGAATACAACGGAGATATCGATAGTCTCAAGCATGCTAGTGGGAATACCGCAGTCGGTAAGAGCCTGTCGAATGCGCGTGATACGTTGCTGGGTGGAGAGGCCTCTTGCGCCTATCTGGTAGTCGTGTTGCGCGATCGCTTGAACCAGGTCTTGTGGCGCATGATGGACGAGCCATGCGGTTTTATGCGTAATGAGAACAGGAGTATCCATTGGGGACCTCTCGCTTTATGCCGATATGCAGTCCTTATGTCCGTTGAAGTGAGGAAATATACCGAATGCTGGCAAAACGGCCGATCGTGCGCCGAGTGCGATATGCAAACATGTACATCAGCCTCCAAAGATGTCGAAAAATGTCGTTTTTGGAGGGTGATGTACATGTTTGGTTCGGATGTGCGGCCGAGAGGGGATCCGATAACAAAAAAGCTCCCATTCCCGGGAGCTTTCTCAACCAAAATGGCGGAGGAGGAGGGATTCGAACCCTCGTGACCTTATACAGGCCAAACGGTTTTCGAGACCGCCGCATTCAACCACTCTGCCACCCCTCCGCGTGGGGTAAAAACAAAGCAGGCTCGAAGGCCTGCTTTGGAATTAACTGGCGGAGAGTCAGGGATTTGAACCCTGGAGACGCTTTTGACGCCTACACGATTTCCAATCGTGCTCCTTCGGCCACTCGGACAACTCTCCGTTAAATGCGAAAGTCAGTATACACGAGGAATCGCAAAGTGCAAACAGAAAAGTTGGCATTTTTTGAAACGCTTGGCTTCGTGACGGGATCTCGGAGGCCAAAAACGGGCTCTGACCAGCATGGCTGCATGTGACAAATTGTTCAAAATAGATATTTATGAGGCTTCGGTAGTTTGTGTGACAAGGGGCTAGCCTAGG
>UMBF01041073.1_pt1 | contig 23372 bp, 19 predicted proteins | sample 1963901 | NCBI WGS metagenome assembly UMBF01 (sample SAMEA4835935, study PRJEB28245) | human gut metagenome | biome: gut microbiome; material: fecal sample | place: Denmark | collected 2008 | reverse complement strand
TTGCTACTGAGGAAGAAAAAGCACAGGTAACAAACTACAGCTTGCTCACAGCTATGGAAGAAAACATTGCTTACATCATGCAGGCAGTTAACACTTTGCCGGAAGGCGAACCTGTTGCAATGATTGGTACAGAACCATATACCTCTTTAGATGATGCTGTAGAAAAAGCTGAAGAAGGCTCTACAATCACACTTCTTAAAGATTGTGAACTCACAAAAGGCTTTAATAAAACACTGACTTTCAACGGTACTGGTAAAATTACTATTCCACAACAGTTGAAAAGTAATGGTGAAGGCTGGATGTGTTTTGGGTTAGGTGACCCTTCCAGAGTTCTAACATTTGATGGTGTTGAGGTTGAGTGGCTTTCTGATGGTTCTGCTCCATGGTTAATGCTGTCACTCTCTGGAACGCTTAATGTTACCAATGGTGCTAACTTAACATTTAAGTTTGATAGTAAAACTACTAAAACAAGAAATGCAATTTATATGAATGAGGGCGCAGTACTAAACGTAACCAATGCTTCTACTTTCCAGATTCTTGGTGTTGGTACTGAGGGAACAGCTGGTCAGGGTATTCAGCTGGACAAAACTGGAAAATCTACAATTAATGTTAGCGCTGGCAGTACTTTCCTGATTGACGGTACCAATCGTGGTTATGTAAACAGTCCTGTTATCAATGTTGAAGATTCTACATTTACAGTCCAAAATTGTACCTCCAATGCATCGAATGGCGGTAACCTTTACAGCAACTAATTCCAAGGTTACCTATCAGAATAACAAAGGGCACGGTCTTTCTGCTGGAGATGTGATTCTCAAAAACACTGATTTCCTCTCCGATAATAATGGCCTTTACGGCGTGTATGTAAGCGGTGAATTCCTGGTAGATAAAGATTCCACGATGACCGTTACAAACAACTCGTACGATGGCGACTGCGCAGGTGTAAACCTGACTGCTGCTGTGAATGACGGTCGTGTTGAAGCAGGCGCTGTTGTCACCATCACTGGCAACAAATGCAGCGGCTTTTCGAGCAGAGGTGTGTGCACCTTTGAAGAAGGTTCAAAACTTACCATTACTGGTAACTACAATGACAAGGGCAGTGCTAGTTATGGTGGCGGTATCTACAATACAAAAGACACTGCACACCTTACTCTCCCATCCGATGCTGTAATCTATAACAATCACGCTGTTACAGGCGGTGATGATATTTACAACACTGGTGAAATCACCTTTAGTCGTGTTGGAACTGACTGGACTTTGGATGACTGTAATCATAAAATTACTGGTTGGTATGATGACTCTGATAACAGTCGTTGGGAAGCTCATGAAAAACCATATCATATTAATGAGTTTGTTAAATTCGAACGAAACGGAATGACAACCGTTAAAGGTCTTCTTTCCCTAAAGGCAGCTCATGGTGTAGATCCTATCAACCCTGGTGATCCAGGTACTACAGAGTGGGAACATTCCAAATCTAAAACTGCAACTAATCTGGATAAAAACTATCAGTCTCAGGTAACTCTGTCACTGCCATCGGCAGAAGAACAGTTGGTATCCGATGTTGTCTTTGTTCTGGATAAATCAACCAGCGCAACAGTAGAAAAGCAGATGCTCGATATGTTAGGCTCTTTGAAAGATCAGGTTACTGAAACTGGTGCAAAAGTTAAAGTTGGTGTCATCATTTTTAACAAAGAAGCACACTCTGTTCTTGAGTTAACCGAACTTAACTCTGACAATATGGGTAAGATTCAAGAAGCAATCGGAACAACTATCTCCAGTGGTACTAACACACACGCAGGTCTGCTCGCTGGCAAAGCAATGCTGGATGCTGATACTTCTGTAGATGCCAACCGCAAATATATGATTCTCGTTAGTGATGGCATGACCTATATGTTTGATGAACCTGCACAAGCAATCAACTCCATTCAAGCTACAAATGGTGAAAACGAAGTAATGGCTGGAACTGATTGTTGGGGCATTCGTCACTATCTAGAAGGTAAAGATTCCTTTATTCCAGAAGATTGGACGTCTTACTTACAGGATGTCGGTTCTAAGTTAACTGAAATAGAGCAATACATCCAACCTTATGACAATATGGATAAAACCAATTATATTTCTAAAGGAAATACTGAATTACCTACTACAGTAGATGTGGCGCTCTATAAGACCCAAGAAGTTTTCAAACAGATGCAGAATAATGGTTATCATTGTTATTCTGTTCTGGCTCAAACTAATATTACCAATTATCCTTGGGGACCTGCTTTCATGAATTATCTTGCAGGTGGTAAAGAAGTTTCGTTTAATGATATCCAGAATGATATCTATTATCTGCTGGATGCTGGAAGCCAGGTAGTTGACGTGATTGGTGAAGGTGTTGACAATGCTGGCAACGAGTACAACTTTGATTTTGTTGATAAAATTGAAAATATCGATGTCAAAGTTGGTGGAGAAATTATCTCGAAAGAACGTATTGCTGATCCTCAGTTTAGTGACCCTTATATCACAACTGCTTATGGCTTTGGAGATGGCAGCGATAACAATCATGAAGAGGCTACCCAATATCCTAATTATGACTTTGTCGTAAAATATTATGCAAACGGTAGAGACGGAAAGTCTGATGAATGTTTTGTTTGGGAAATGAATACAGCAGTTTCCAACTTTGCACCTGTACAGCTGACTTATACTGTACAGCTGACCAACCCTCAGACTACTGACGGAACCTACGGACAATATGACGAAGATGGTAGTGAAAAATATACCAGCCTATACACCAATAAAGAAGCTATTCTTTACCCAGTAGATACTAATCATAATTCTGGTGTTGCAGAATATTTCCAGAAACCAACCGTAAGCTACACAATCAGTAACGGCAAACCTGTAGACCCACCGGTTGACCCAGAAGATCCAACCCCACGTCCGGGCGGCGGCGGTGACGAAGATGATGATACACCAACCATCATCAATGAAACACCAGTTCCAACCACCACAATCGACGATGAGGATGTTCCACTGACCAACCTTCCAGAGGATACTGTTACCATCGATGATGAAGAAGTTCCTCTCAAGGATATCCCGAATACCGGTGATATGATTCCAGTTCCTGCAATGGTTGCAGCTGTAATCTCTATTGGTGGTATCGCTCTTCTGATGAAGAAACATAAATAACAAATAAAAAAGGAAGCTCTTAAAAGAGCTTCCTTTTTTATTTACAGTGAATATAGTTTTGCACCTCATCCCAAGGTACCGGGAATCCTGCTCCGTGGGAACAGAAAACAGAACAGGAAGGATTTTCAAGGTCACGTTCTCTCTGATATCCAATCTGTTCTACAATTTCCTGCTGATGCTTACAAGGTTCATAACCATCAAACCAAAAACTCATTACACCTTTGCCGCGTGTATAGGAGATAAACTCCCTTCCATATCCGGATAAAACTGCTGCCGGTCCTCTTCCCTCCAGAATCATCCGTTCTTCCTCCATCTGCGGAGAGCCAAAAGAACATTCCATTCGCTGAAGGTCTGCCATGAGTCTTCCTGCCTGCTCTGATTCCAGCGAGATGGAAAAGGCGTAATAAGGCTCCAGCAGTATCATTTTATCCTGATGCAGCAATTGTTCCAACCCCTGACGGATAGCGCGGTAGGTTGCTTCCCGGAAATCCCCTCCTTCGGTATGTTTTAAGTGAGAGCGTCCGGTAAGCAGTGTAACCTTGACATCGCAAAGTTCCGAACCAGTCAGTACCCCTTTGTGTTTTTTCTCAAACACATGAGTTCGAACCAGATTCTGCCAGTTCTGGGCAAGAATATCGGTTGGGCACTCACTGTCAAAACTGATTCCACTTCCTCTTGGAGCCGGAGACAAGCGCAGATGTACTTCCGCATAATGGCGCAATGGCTCATAATGCCCATAACCTACCACTTCTTCCGCGATGGTTTCCCGATACAATACCTGGCAATCTCCAAACGAAATATCCAGCGAGAAGCGTTCTTTACACACTTCCCGAAGAACTTCCAGCTGAATTTCTCCCATGACCCGAATCTGGATTTCCTGCAAACTTTCCTCAAAGCTGACTCCAAGCATTGGGTCTTCATCTTCCAGCTGCCTTAAGTTTTCCAACACTGTTCTCAGCGGTACTTCTTTTGGAACAATCACCTTGGCGCCCAGCATCGGAACTAGGTGATAATCCTGATGAAAACATTTTTCACCAATTCTATCTCCAGGATGAACCTGTGTAAAGCCAGTTACTGCACAAAGTTCTCCTGCATATACCTGCTGTACCGTCGTAAATCGGGTTCCATGATAGATACGAAGTTCATTCACTTTTTCTTTTGCCTTTGTCCCATCCGCAAGCAGGATATCGACCTCTTCCCGCGCATGAAGAATTCCGGACTGCACCTTCAAAAAGGTAATTCTTTCCTTTCTTGCGTCGTGTCGAATCTGCCATACCGTCGCTGCAAAATTTCCATCATCCTCTTTAGGACAGGTAATCTGATCCAATCCAGTAAGGAAACTGTCAATCCCCTCATCCTGCAAAGCAGAACCCTGGAAACAAGGAAATAACTTGCGCTGCTTTACCAATTTTTGCAGAGTATAACACCACAATGACTCATCATACTCTCCTTCCAGATAGCGCTCCAGCAATCCATCGTCTTCCGCCGCTATCCGTTCGATCAATTCTTCTTTCCATTCCTGTTTTTCAAAAGAACCACTGCAATCACAAACACCGGAACTCATCCGTTTTTGCAGCTGAGAAAGCACCCTTTGAGCATCTGCTCCTGTGCGGTCTGTTTTATTCAGGAAGAAAAAGGTCGGTACCTCATATTCTTTTAGAAGTTTCCACACCTGTTCGGTATGTGCCTGAATTCCTTCTACACAGCTGACTACCAAAACAGCATAATCCATTGCGGAAATCGCCCGTTCCATCTCTGCACTAAAATCCATATGTCCTGGAGTATCCAACAGAAAATAACGGTTCTCTCCCATTTCAAATGCCGCATGATTAGAAAAGATGGTGATTCCCCGTTCCTTTTCCAAACGATCACTGTCCAAAAATGCATCCTGATGATCTACCCTTCCGCGTTTTCGGATACTGTTGGTGTGATACAAAAGCTGTTCACAAAAGGTTGTTTTCCCCGCGTCCACATGGGCAAGAACGCCTATTGTCAATCGTTTTCCCATATCATCTCCCCTTTTCCTGCCTATTGTATCATATTTCTGCAAAAATCACCAAGCTTTATGTAAAATCTAATCGCATTTATGTAAAATCTTCGTTTAAAGTTTGCACCCTCTACTTAGATGTGCTATCATAAGATGTAGTAATGTTATCTAATATCTTCATATTATAATATCTTTTCAGGAGGTATTTCCATGTCCAGATCTCAAAAATTACAGCAGGATGTTTTAGAATATTTGGAAAATAATCGTCCGCGTTTTTTAAGCGCGATCAGGGAACTGGCTCAGATCCCAGCTCCTTCAGGACAGGAAGAACTGCGTGCACAGTGGTGTAAACAATATCTGGAATCCCTTGGTGCAACCGGTGTATATATTGATGAGGCTCTCAATGTTATTTTCCCTTATGGTGATATGAGTGGTGATCTGTGTGCCATTTTAGGACATACCGATGTTGTTTTTCCAGACACGACTCCTCTTCCTTTTAAAGAGGAAAACGGAAGATACTATGCTCCGGGAATCGGGGACGATACCACCAATGCCGTTGCTGTCATGGAAATGGCAGGCATGGCAATCAAACTGGGCTTAAAGCCTAAAACAGGAATTTTGTTTGTCCTCAACAGCGGTGAGGAAGGTCTTGGAAACTTAAAAGGTACACGCCAGCTGATGAAAGACTTTGGCGATAAAATCAAACGACTGTATGCTATCGACGGCGGAATGAAAACTGTTGTCAACGATGCAGTGGGTTCCAAACGCTACCGCATCTCTGTCAAAACCGAAGGTGGACATTCCTTTGGTGCATTCGGAAATCGAAACGCCATCTATTATGCAGCAAAGATGATCGATACCTTCTACAGTTTGAAGGTTCCTGATATCGGAAAGACCACCTACAATGTTGGTGTGATCGAGGGCGGAACTTCTGTTAACACCATTGCACAAAACTGCTCGATGATGTATGAATATCGCTCCAATAAAAAGGAAGGCCTTGCCTTTATGGATCGATTCTTTGATTCGGTTATCGCATCGTTCCAGACATTCGGAATTGAGGTTACAGTCGAAGCTCTGGGAGATCGTCCCTGCAAAGGAGACGTCGATCCTTCCGGTTTAACCAAGATTGTCATGGAAGCCTCTGAAAAGTATGGATATCACCGCACCGAAGAATGTGGTTCCACCGATTGCAACATTCCGCTTTCGATGGGAATTCCGGCAGTATGCTTTGGTGTTTATGAAGGAAAAGGAGCACATACCCGGGAAGAATGGGTCGATGTGGAATCTACCCGCGACGGTATGAAAATTCTTTCCGAAGTGCTGCTGAGTGAAATGTGCTGTTAAGCCTCACAACCTGTATCTAGGAGAATCATTATGCAAGAAATCGTACCAAATATTTCCAGACCTAAAATCTTTGTCAATCGAGAATTAAGCTGGATGGAGTTTAATCTCCGCGTTCTGAGTGAATCTTTAAATCCGAAAATTCCCCTGATGGAGCGTTTAAAATTTTTATCCATCTACTTTTCCAACCTTGACGAATTTTTCATGGTTCGTGTCGGTTCCCTGCACGACCAGAGCATCGTTGAGCCGGACAAACTGGATGACAAAACCGGACTAAACGCTGCAGATCAAATCGATGCAATCCTTAATAAAGCAAATCAGATTAACCCTATCGCACAAAAGGCATGGGAATCTATTTGTCTGGAACTTCGCAATCAGGATATTGATATCCTCGATCTTCATCACTTGAGCAAACTGGACGAGCAGATTGTCCAGAAATATTTCAGCGAAGAAATGCGCCCACTGCTTTCTCCGCAGATTATCGACCGTCAGCATCCTTTTCCTTTCTTAAAGAACAAGGAATCTTTTATTGTCAGCGTGTTGGAAAGCAAGGATGAAAATATCTGTCTTGGCATTGTTCCTTTCTCTCAGCTTCCACCTTATTTCATTTTTAATATCAACCAGCGCAGAAAAATTCTGTTTACCGCTGACGTCCTCCTGCACTTTGCTCAGAAGCTGTTCGGCAAACAGAAGATTCAGGAAAAGCATGTCATGCGTGTAACCCGAAATGCTGATATCTCTGTGGATGAAGGTTTGTTCGACTTTGACATCGATTTTCGTGGTATCATGACTGAAATGCTCAAAAAGCGCCGTCGTTTGGATGTGGTACGCCTTCAGTTCTCCTCCCAGCCTGGAGAAAAGTTATCCGCTTTTCTCTGTAAAAAATTGAAAGTTTCTCCGAACTGTATTCTGGTTCGCTCCATTCCTCTGGATTTTTCCTTTGGTTTTGCACTCCCGTCTGCACTTGACCCACACAAGGATAAAAAACAGTGGTACTATCATGAAGCCAAACCATTTGTACCGGTCGATTTTGCAAACGGCGATGGCGGTGGTGCTATCAACTATCTGCAAAACCATGATCTGCTCCTGAGTTTTCCATTCCACAGCACAAAGCCGTTTGTGGATCTTCTCAATGAAGCAGCAGATGATCCAAGCGTTCTTTCCATCAAGATTTCTCTGTATCGACTTGCAAATCACAGTAAAATCGCTTCCGCTCTCGCTCATGCTGCGGAAAAAGGAAAGGAAGTTCTCTGCGTTCTGGAATTGCGCGCTCGTTTTGATGAACAGAACAACATCAACTACGCAACCATGCTCGAGGAAGCAGGATGTACCGTCATTTACGGACTCAGTGATTATAAAATACACGCAAAACTCTGCCTGATTACCCGCAAGGTCCATAATCAGATTCGATATATCACCCAAGTGGGAACTGGAAACTACAACGAAAAAACCTCTGAACTTTACACTGACCTCTCGTTTATCTCTACCGATCAGGCCATGGGTGAGGATGCAACCCACGTCTTCCAGGCACTGTGCATGGGTGAGGTCGTAGATTCCACCAAGAGTTTGTGGGTCGCTCCAAACTGCTTTGAGCCAAATGTCATCAAGTATATTGATGAACAGATTGAAGCCTGCCGTTCCGGAAAGGAAGGTTATATCTTCATTAAGGTAAACTCCCTCAACGACATGGAAATCATGGAAAAGCTGATCGAAGCTTCCCAGGCAGGCGTCAAGATCGAAATGGTCATCCGCGGTATCTGCTGTCTGTGCCCAGGGGTTGAAGGTTACAGCGACAATATCCGTATCAAGAGCATCGTTGGACGATATCTGGAACATTCCCGCATCTTTATCTTTGGAGCAGATGAAGATACCCAGCGTATCTTTATGGGCTCCGGTGACCTGCTCAACCGCAATACCCGCCGTCGCGTTGAGGTGTTCACCGAAGTTAAATCTGCGGATGCGCGCCGCGATATCAAGCGTCTGGTCGATGCAATCCGCATGGACAACCAGAATTCCTGGCAGATGCTTGCAGACGGAAGCTATCTGAAGGACACCAGCGACCATGCAGAACCACTGGATTCTCACAAGTATCTGCACGAATATTTTGAAAAGCCGCTGGAGCTTCCGGCAAAGAAACACTCCCTGCGAGAAAGATTGTTCGAGCACTTTCATCATAAATAAAATCTATTTTACACTTTTACAGACCGAATTTTGTTCATTCGGTCTGTTTTTTTGTTTCGCTTTGGTCATATTTTAAGTTTTTATTTTCTTTAGTTGTAATTTTTTCATTTTTCATTTGCAAAAATCTTTACTTTATAAAACTGGTATGCTATAATTCGGGCATGCAAAGTCACCTTTTTAATTAAGGTCACAAATTAATGCAAGGAGAGATTTTTATGAAGAACAAATTCAGGCGTTCTATGACCTCTGTTCTGCTGGCAGCTTCCCTGCTGTTCAGTTCCCAGAGTGTTATTGCGTTCGCTGATTATGGAAGTAAATCGGATGCATCCGATTTGTCTCCTGTACAGGAGAGCGTGGAAACGGTTGTAAAAAACGAACAGACAACTTTTGAAGAAACCGAGGAAAGTAAAGAAGAACTTACAACTTCTGAGAAATCTGAGGAAACCACTGGTACTGAGGAATCCACAACTCCAGAGGAAACAACAACTACCGAACAGCCTGCACCTGCTGCTCCAGTAACAACACCTGCAACTTTAGATGCAAAAGAATTCAATTATTCTGAGCATACCTTTACATACAAAAAAGGGGATGCAGGTATTGCATCTGTTTCTTATTATGATAAATATGGTAATTCTGGAACCATCTCGGAAGGAAAATCCATCACTACTGAATCAACACTCATCCACCAAAACACAACTACTTTCATTGTTACTACAAAATCAGGCTATAAGCTTGTTGGTTTAACCGGTGATAATGTAGAAACAAATGCTTTTACCGTACTCGGTAATAATCAATATGAATTCCATTTTACTGATAAATCCGGTTTTGATTTTAAAGAAGTTTCCTTTAGTCTGGAGACAGCAAAAATCGAATACGAATTTATTGATGAAGAAGGTCATTCTTTAGGCACTGCTACAATAGGAGACACTATCTCTTTAAAGGACCCTGAAGACAACCCAGACCTCGAATTTGTTGGTTGGTATGTTGGTGATATAAAACTTGAAGGTTCTTTAACTGAAGATATTATTGCTTATGCTGACGAAAATAACCAAATCAAAGTAGAAGCAAAATATGAAGATAAAAAACCATTCTGGACATTTAAAGCTGATAAGAATGGTAAAGTACAGTTGAATGACGAAGCTCCTAAAGATTCTATCGTTTTCACTAAGACGCAAGTCGAAGCATTAAACAATGGTAAAGACGATTTTCTCTATGTTGTTCCAAATGAGGGCTATGGTTTTGCAGGCTGTACAGGAAATCAGGTGCTGGTAGAAACTGGTCTTTGTCTTGACAACCTTAACAAAAATGTCGAATTTTATTCAACAGCACATTTTAATCCATTGGTAAATATCACCTTTAATCCTGGTGATCATGGAACATTAGTTGATTCTTCTAAATCTACAGGCACTATCACTTCTGACTACAACCTCGCTTATCTCGCTTTCCCAGAAGTTACTCCTGATGACGGCTATAAACTGGTAGGCTGGAAACGTGAGGGTTCTAGTGAAATCGAAACAGTTTCTGTAAAAACACCAGTTGAATATGTTACAGAAGGCATCACTTATATCGCACAGTATGAAGAAGTGCCTGCTGAAAAAATTAGACATATCGAAGTTAAGATCGGTGACAACCTGAAAAAAGAACTCAAAGACCTTGAAATTTATCCTTTCTATCTGCACGCAGAGTATGATGGAAAATATATTTTCCTGAGCGGTACAAAAGATACTAAATTTACTACTACATTAATTACTGAACTCTTACCGGAAGATTTAAAAAAACTTGTAATAGAAGCCTTTGAAGGTGGACCTATTCCAGAGAATTTGCAAACTGACGTTAATGATCCTACCAAAGCTCAAAAATTCTTCAGCGGATTTACTTTCAAAAACCTTTGGCTTAATCACACAGAGTCTATTTCTTGTGGATACATTTCTGAGGCATATGTAGATGGCACTACTCTATACATGACTTTGGAAACACCTACAACAGAAGTCCCTGAGGTTAAACCAGATTCTTTTGATAATATTCCTGTTGCGTTTGTCTGCGAGAATGAAAAGGTACAACATGAAAAAGGTACCGTCCTTAAAACAATATCTTTAAAAGAATCTGGATTGTCCTATACATATGATGAGAACGAAGTTGAAACTGGTGCTCTTACACTTCATTTTGACGAGAACCCTATTGAAGATTATCTGAGTCTGGTAGGTAAATATACATCCGGACATGTCTATACTTATGATGATTCTTCTATTGATTTACAGTACGATGAAGCAACAAAAACATGGTATGCTCCTTCTGAGACAGAAGGACAGCAGGATTCCTATAAGATTTATGTAACCTGTGATGAAGATATACCGGACAAACCAACTGTAGAAGATATTCGTGATGAACTTAAAGTAGTTTTAGACTGTATCACAGAACAGAACCATCATGACTCTAAAACATACGCACTGTTAGAGACAGACGCCTTCGAGATTGTCGGACCATATGTAGCGCCAATGCCGTTATCTTACGAGGGCGATATGACTACTCCTCACTACTTCGCACAGGTAAGAGTAAAAACTAATTCTTTGCTCGAAGACTATAATACTGACCATACTGTACATACCTATGCAGCAAATAACCCTGATGCTATCTTTGTTTTAGCTGGTAATCCTGCACCTCGTTCTACTGAATATATGTGGGATCTTTTAGGTGAAGATACCATTGTTCTCAAAGTACAGCACACTAATCCAACTGACCCAACTGATCCAACCGACCCAGGTACAAACCCAGGCGGTAACGGCGGTGACAACGATGACGACGATGATCGTTACACCGGTGACAACACCGTTACCCGTACCATCAACGATGACGATGTTCCGCTGAATGATCGTCCAACCAACACCACAATCATCGACGATGAAGATGTTCCGCTGGCTGACCTGCCGGATGATACCGTAACCATCGATGACGGTGAAGTTCCTCTGAAAGCTAACCCATCTACCGGTGACTCTCTGCCATTCGCAGCAATGGCTGCAGCAGCACTGTCTCTGGGCGGCGTGATCGTTCTTAATCGCAAAAAGAAGTAATCTCATAAGATCCCTTCTTTCTCAAAACAAAATCCCGGACTTTCCGGTAAATAAAAAAGGAAGCTCTTAAAAGAGCTTCCTTTTTTTGTTTTAAAATAAATTTTATTCGTTTACAATGACAGTATCTGCCTTAACCTCAGCTGGCTTTTCCTGCTGAGTCTTGGAAACCATCGCCGAAACACGATCGATTGCTTCTGGAATCATGTTGACCAGAGCATCCGCAGTGGTACGATTTGGGCTGACGTTTAAGATGCGTACATCTCCATCCCGTTCAATCAGAAAGCACAACGGCTGGATGGTAACCCCTGCACCGGCTGCTCCGCCAAAATCATCCTTTGTCGATTTTGCGATATCGCTGCCGCCCGAGCCAAAACCAAAAGTTACTTTTGAAATCGGGATAATGGTGGTGTTGCTTGCAGTTACAATCGGCTTTCCGACAATACAGTCCACATCGACCAGATCGCGCAGGCCTTTCATCGATTCGCCCATTAAGTTATGGATATGCTGACTCATGGATATCATTCCTTTCCTGACAATATAAAAATTTCGCTATTTTTTAAGAATTAGTTTGCAGTTGATTTTCCACATTCTTTGGTGGGAGATGTGGAAGATTTCTCTTGATTCTTTGCCTTTCCCAGCACTTTGATTGCAAAGCAAACAACAAAGCGCAGAGCTGCACCCAACACAATGATTGGACGCATCTGAACTAATATTTCACCCTGCCAATCAGATTGTTCCTGTCCTGAAAAATCTGGTTTTATCTGAATGTCTGCTTTTTTTACCTGAATTAGGTTTTGTACAATGCCAAGCCCTGTATAAACTGCTGTGACAAGTTTTTGAGCATCCAGCGCTGACTGTGCTGTATCTTCCTTTGAAACCAATACAGAGAGTTTCAGAGTCTTTACACAGACTCCATTTAAAATCATTGTCAAAGGCTTTTTCGCACACTCCCAAATTGCTGGAAGCATTGCTTTGATATCAAAAGAGGTTTCTTCCTTTTTGGACCCTTTTTGATTTGCTTTTTGGGGACTCGGTTCCTTTTTCTTTTCTTCTTTTTCCGGTTTTTGTTTTAACTTCATCGGATAAAGCTTTATCTTAAAAAACAGATAGCGCACAGTAGCTGTCAGCTGCTTTTTAGGCTCTTTTTCGTAATAACCTAATTCCTCTACTGCTTGGCGCAAAACCTCTTTGTCGCCCTCACACAGCTCCAGCTCATCGATTTCCTTGTCAACAGCTTCTGTTTTATAGGAAACTGTTTGCTTCTTCTCATCTTTTGGTGTCCAGTAAGACAGGTAAATCCCCACAGGAAAGCATAGCAGCAACAAAATACATGCCAGTATCGCTAAAATTATCCACAGCACGATCACCGCTGCCACCTCCCCTTCCTTCGCTGCAAACTATTGCTCTGTCGATTCTTCCTGCTGCATCTGGGTTTGCTGCGGCAGCTTTGGCAAAGCTTCGATATTTTTCATTCCAAAGCAGCGCAGAAAATGCTCGGTCGTTCCGTAGGAAATTGGCCTTCCTGGGATCTCCAATCTGCCCTGCTCTTCAACCAGCCCTTTTGCAACCAAGGAATTTACCACCGAGCCACTGTCCACTCCTCTGACCTGCTCGATAAACGATTTGGTCACTGGCTGGTTATATGCGATGATTGCCAGAACTTCCAGCGCAGCCTGGCTGAGCGGCGTGTTATTCTTAACCTCCAAAGCTTTCTGGATCACCTGTGCATATTCTGCACGAGTTACCATTTGATAGCTTTGGTCAAGTTCCAGGATTACAAACGCTGTCTTTTTATAAAGTTCATTGATTCTCTCGATAATTTTTTCCAAAGTATCCCGGTCGATCTCCAATATTTTTGCCAGACGATCCTTTTCATACGGTTCTCCTGACGCAAACAGGATTGCCTGAATACTTTTTTCCAATTCTGAAAGTTTTGTCAATCTGTTTCCTCCCCGTTGCTTTTACAGCAGGCTGACAGTTTTTCCATCATCTTCAATCATAACCCTCTTATTTTTAACCAGCTCCAGAACTGCCAGAAAGGTCGCTACAATATCTGCCCGGTCACTGCTCTGTTCAAACAGGGATAAAAATGGGGCACGACGCTGTTTATACAGCATCTTCATGATAATTACGATTCTGGAATTTACCGATACTACCCTTCTTGCCATAATTGGTTCAAAGGCCTTTTGAGGGTTTTCCGGGAGTTTTTTCTTTCCTACTGCGGACAGATACGCCTCCAGCAGGATCTGCGGTTTGTGGTGACGCTCATACTGTGCTTCTTTGGTTACTGGCTGCATGGTACGGTAAAACAACTCATCACCCACATAGCGGTTTTTAAGCAGCCCTGCCACCTGACGACAAAGGGTATATTCGATCAACTGCCCTGTCAGTTCCCGTTTGAGCTGTTCTTCCAGTTCCTCGTGTTTTGGCAGAAGTGATACCGATTTAATGTATACCAGTCTGGACGCCATCTCCAGAAACTCACTTGCAATCTCCAGTTCCTGACTCTGTACCTCCTCCATATAGGCAAGATACTGTTCCAGAAGCTTGGTGATTTCGATATCATAGATATTCAGTTTATGTTTTGAGATCAGCTGAAGGATGAGGTCAAGCGGACCTTCCACCTCGGCTATTTTAAATGAAAGCTGCTCTACCACCTCTGAGCCCTCCTAGAAGCGCATAAACAAAGAGGTAAACCAATCCAGTCCATTAAACAAAATACCGCTTAAAAAGGACAGAGGGACGTTGAGCACATCGGTAAACAGGATAACTGCCATGAATACCATATAAATAATCTGCTCATGCTCTTCCAAGAAACGAATCGCCTTGTACGGCAAAAAGTAGGAAAGCACTCTGGAGCCATCCAGCGGATGGATTGGAATAAGATTAAATACAGCAAGTCCAAGATTAATGCTGCACATAGTCAAAAATACCGTAAACAAAAAGGACAAACCCAGCATCCAGCTGAGTTTTGCCAGAATCATGGTGATCAGTGCCATCAGAATATTCGAAACCGGTCCTGCCAGAGCGGTAATGGCAATTCCTGCCTTCTGGCTTACCTTGTCAAAATAATAGGGATTGACCGGTACCGGTTTTGCCCAGCCTACTCCTACCAGCAAAAGCAGGATGCTTCCAAACAAATCCAGATGGGCAAACGGATTAAGGGTTAATCTTCCGGAACTTCTTGCTGTACGGTCTCCCAATTTGTCAGCCATCCAGCCATGAGCACACTCATGGACAGGCATCGCGGTAAACAGTACCAGCGCTCGAATCATAATAGTAGTTGGACTAATACTTAACAAAACATCGACTCCTTATTTTTCTCCCATTTTCTCCAAGAGGAATTGACCTTTTGGAGAACAATTCTTTTCCTTTTGAATCCCATTATACCTTCCAAAATAGTAAAAAACAAGGGATTGCTTTCGTCTAAAATTGTTAATTTTCCTTTTTTTAAAATAATGTTGAAAAAAGGCTTGAATTTTCAGAAGAAATCTGATAAAATACGAATGTTGACTTGTTAAGAGTTAGAAGGAGGTGCAGACTAATGGCTAAATGCGATATCTGCGGAAAAGGTGTTACTTTCGGTATCAAGGTTTCCCATTCTCATAGAAGATCTAACAGAACTTGGAAACCAAATGTAAGACGTGTGAAGGCAATTGTTAATGGCTCTCCATGCCACATCCACGCCTGCACCCGTTGCCTGCGTTCTGGTAAAGTAACCCGCGCTATCTAGTTTACACAAAACAAGCAAGCCGTTGCCTTTTAGGTGACGGCTTTTTGTTTTTTCTTGTTTTATATTGACTTTTATAAAAGTCGGTGATATCATCTGCTTAAACAGTCAGAAACCTTTCGGTTCTGCCTTGTTTAGAGGGGGAGATTGATGAAACAAAATCATAAACGTTCCGGGATTATCATTACAATTGTGATCACCGTGATTGTTTTACTGTATTTTCTGATCGTGATGCTGCTGCTTCCCCTTCTGCTGTTTATTTTTCTCCCGTTGAGCATCGCGATGATTGTTGTCGCTATTGCTCGTATTCGGGAACTGAAAGAGGAGGACGAAGATGATTATCGTAAATACTGATTACATTTCGGGTAAAAAACTGCAGACCATTTCCCTGGTGCGCGGAAGCACCGTTCACTCCAAGAACATTGGCCGCGATATCCTTTCCGGACTGAAAACCATTGTCGGCGGTGAAATCAGCGATTATACCAACATGATGAACGAAGCCCGTGCAATCGCTACCAAGCGCATGGTCGATGAAGCAGAAAGTCTGGGCGCTGATGCAGTTGTAAATGTTCGCTATGCTTCCTCCGCTATTATGCAGGGAGCTGCTGAAATCATTGCTTATGGAACCGCTGTAAAATTTATCGAAGACTAAAATAGCCTATTATATGGCCAGCTTGAAAGTCTGGTCTGGCCATCCAAATGGATGGCCAATTTTTTCTTCTCTTAGGTGAATTTGCTGTGAAAAAATTGAATGTTTTAGTGATTCATCTGATTTTCGTGAATTTCAATTGAAAGACCTATCCGATTCGATTATACTTATATAGCTGATCAAATTCATTTTCCAAATCAGCTCCTTAATTCTTGACAACCAGTTATTACCTGTTTCCCACAAAAGGAAGGGCGTCTCTCAAGAGGCGCTCTTTCTTTTTTATCCCTTTATTTTTTTCTTCAGCTGCTCTATTTCACCTGTATTAAAACCAAGCCACGCAAAATAATCGCAAATATTGGGAAATCTTGTTTCAAATTTTTCCAAAAAAGTCTCCATATACTCTGCTTTGGGCATCAGGTAGTGAATCGGAATCTCGGGATACTGCTTACATAAAGCTTTCATCTTTTTCTGAAGGTATGGACCTGTCAGGATATAATCTGCAATAATATCCTCCTTGCAGACACCTGCCAGCAACAACAGCAGTGCTGCCGTCACACCTGTTCTGTCCTTACCTGCAGTACAATGAAACAATACCGCCTGCTCTGCTTTCAGGATACACTTAAATACCTGGTACATGCTTTCCTTTCCAAAGGCAATTTCCAGATAAGTGTCTGGTACTTCTTCATTCTCGGTCGGCAGCCTTCCGTTTCCAAACGCTGGGATTGGAAAATAGGAGAAATTTCCCTCGCTGGAAAGAGGATCGGGCTGACGCTCTCTTTCCATATCGCTTCGCAAGTCAATCACCGTTATAATTCCTAAGTACAACAGGTGCTCAATATCTTCCTGTTTCAGCCCTGCTGGAAGGTCACTGCGAAACAATTTTCCCCATGCTGTTATCCTTCCATCCTCTGTTTCATACCCACCCAGATCCCTGAGATTAAGCATCTGGCCAACTTTGATCCTTCTTTGCATCTCTTTCCCTCCAGATACAAAATCAGCACAGCCTGCTACGGTCTGTGCTGATTTTTTGTATTATTCTTTTTCGTCTGCTTTAAAAGCTGCTTTTTCATCAATGTCCTGTCCGGATGGGAAATTGATAACCGGATCAGAAGCCTTTGGCTGCTCTTTCTGAGGTTCTGCACTGTTCTGTTCAATTGCAGGCTTTTTGGAGTCTTTCTCCTTCTTGCTGCGATGTTCTTCAAACACTGCAAAATCACCCTTCATCAGGCGGTCAAAATCTGCACCGTTGATTTTCTCAAACTCGTACAGGAAGTCTGCCACCTTATGCAGCTGATCCATATGCTCGCTCAGAATCTGTTCACACTGATCGTAAGCATCATCGATAACAGCACGGATTTCTTCATCGATCTGTGCTGCAACTGTTTCGGAATAGTCTCTGGAGTGACCCAGGTCACGTCCCAGGAATACTTCACTCTCATTCTGTCCATACACAATTGGACCTAAGCGATCGCTGAAACCATAGCGGGTAACCATTGCTTTTGCAATCTTGGTTGCACGCTCCAAGTCATTGGAAGCGCCGGTAGAGATATCATCCAGCACCAGTTTTTCTGCAATTCGTCCACCCAGCAGAGTAACGATGTTTTCCTGCATACCTTTTTTGGTCTGATAGCTGCGGTCCTCTTCTGGGAGACTCATGGTATATCCGCCTGCCATACCACGTGGGATAATCGAAATCTCATGTACCTTATCCTGTGTTTCACAGTAATAGGTGCTGACTGCATGGCCTGCCTCATGGAAACAGGTCAGTCTCTTATCCTTATCTGGAACAACATGGCTCTTCTTTTCCGGACCAGCCACAACCTTGATGGTTGCTTCTTCGATATCTACCATGGTGATTGCTTTTCTGCCGCGTCTTGCCGCAAGCAGTGCAGCCTCGTTGACCAGGTTTTCCAGATCCGCACCGGTAAAGCCAACGGTTGTTTTTGCAATGACGTTCAGGTCAATATCCGGACCCAGTGGTTTATTCTTAGTGTGTACCTTCAGGATATCCTCTCTGCCTTTTACATCTGGATAGCCAACCACGATCTGACGGTCAAAACGTCCCGGACGAAGCAGTGCAGGGTCAAGGATATCTCTTCGGTTGGTTGCTGCCATTACGATAACACCGGTGTTGGCACCAAAACCATCCATCTCAACCAGCAACTGGTTCAAAGTCTGTTCTCTTTCATCGTGTCCGCCGCCAAGGCCTGCGCCTCTCTGACGTCCAACCGCATCGATCTCATCGATAAAGATGATGCTTGGTGCGGTCTTTTTCGCCTGATCAAACAGGTCACGTACACGGGATGCACCGACACCGACGAACATCTCAACGAAATCCGAACCGGAAATGGAGTAGAATGGAACTCCAGCTTCTCCCGCTACTGCTCTTGCAAGCAGGGTTTTACCGGTTCCTGGAGGGCCCATCAGCAGGACACCTTTCGGAATTCTTGCACCCAAAGAGTTAAATTTTTTCGGGTCCTTCAAGAATTCTACAACCTCTACCAGTTCTTCCTTTTCTTCATCTGCACCAGCAACATCCTGGAAGGTGACGCGGCGTCCGTCTTCGACCGGCTTTGGTTTTGCCTTGCCGAAAGTATTCATCTTGCCGCCTCCGCCGCCAGCCTGACGCATCATGAAAATCCACAGCACCGCCATACCGCCTAACAGAAGTAAGGTCGGCAGCAATGCAGAAATCAGCGATGGCTCTTTTGCCGGCAGATAGTTTCTCTTAAAGGTAGTATCATTTGTCTGTTCATACTGATCGATGTATGGCTTTACATCTTCATTAAACTGGGAAATGCTTGCGAGCTGATACTCAACCGGCTGATTTTTGCCTTCGATTTTCATGGTCAGATTGCCGTTGTCATAGTCAATCTGGTACTCTTCCACCTTTCCCTGTTTGAAATAATCAAGTACCTCATAATATTTCATGGTCGAAACCGGCTTATCCATCGACATCATCGCAAACAACAGCACGATGAGCAGACCGAACATAGCCAGGTACATGATAATTCCTTTGGACTTTCTCGGCACGAATGATTCACTCCTATCTCAAAATGATTTTTACTGTTCCTGATTTATTTCTCATACACTTCTGGTTTCAGGACACCAATGTATGGCAGATTGCGGTATTTTTCTGCAAAATCCAAGCCATAGCCTACCACAAACTCATCCGGTACTTCAAAGCAGGAATAATCCGGTGCAATGTCAGCTTCTCTTCTTGCAGGCTTGTTGAGCAGGGTAGCAATACGGATACTTGCTGGGTTTCTTTCTTTGAGAATCTCTCTGAGATAATAAAGGGTCTTGCCGCTGTCAAGGATATCCTCAACCAGCAGCAGGTCATATCCTTCCAGGTTCAGGTCAAGGTCCTTGATAATCTTAACCACACCGGAGGTTTTGGTTCCGCTTCCATAGCTGGATACGGACATGAAGTCGATTCTTGCGTGGCAGTCTACCGAACGCATCAGGTCAGCCATAAAAACAACCGAACCTTTGAGTACACTTACCATCAGCAGGTTTTTGTCCTGATAATCTTCTGTAATCTGTCTTCCAATTTCCTGTACTTTTGCCAAAATTTCTTCTTCCGAAAGAAGTACTTTCAGAATGTCATCCTGCATCTTTTTCATCTGTTATCCTCCTTAATCTCGATCAGCGCAATTCGTTTGCTGTTTTCGTCCGGCATTGCTCTTTTGGATACGCCAAAGCCTTCCACCCACACAACACCTTCACTGTCGCTGACCACAACGCTCCTCCATCGTTTTTCCTGAGGCGTTTTTGCCTCATTCCACATTTTTTTTAAAGGTTTGGAACCTTGTTTATTATATACCGCAATGCGGTCTCCGTCCTTTCGCTGGCGGAATACCGCAATATTCTTCATTTTATCACAATCAATTGCATTTTTTAAGATGCTGGGGTCTTTTTTAAAGAAAAGTTTATATTCTTCTGCTGAATAAAAATTCACCCAAACACTTTTTCCTGAAAATAAGACGGTTTCTCCTTCCGCAAACGGCTGTTCAAAATAAGGTTGACGCTGATTTGGGTAAAAAACCGCCGTATCAATCCAAATACTTTTCTCATCCGCACAAAGTGCCGTCCCGTAACAAAGTTCTGTCTTGCCGCTTCCCTGCAAAGCTCTCTGCTGCATTTCCCGAACTTTACAGAAATCCGGTTCCTGACCAAGCTCTGTCATCATGTGCAGCAATATCCTCCTCTGCATGGCAGGGTGAAGTTTTAAAAACTCCTTGCGGTCCACTGCATACATCCGGTCATGCAGCGCAATCCTCTGGTATTCCTTGCTGCACATCTGGTCAAGCAGCTGATTTTCTGCCTGAGCCGTAACGCTCAAGTGAAGAATGCTTTTTAAAAAGGCAGGATTTAACTGCTGCATCTCGGGCATAATGCGGTGACGGATACGGTTTCTGGTATAAAGATCGGTCAGGTTGGTGCTGTCGGTCACAAACAAAATATTCTGTTCGTCACAGAAGTTCTCGATCTCTTCCCGGGAACATTCAATCAGCGGACGGATAATGTTGCCCCTGACCGGTGGAATCGCTCCCAGACCATTCAGTCCCGTTCCTCTTGCAAGGTAAAACAGCAGCGTTTCCGCGTTGTCATTAAGATTATGCGCCGTTGCAATCTTGGTGGAAGTCCCAAACTCCTGTGCTGTCTCTTCAAAAAAGCGATAGCGTTCTTCACGGGACAATGCCTCTACTGATTTTCCCTGCTCTTTTGCAAGGCGCTGTGCATCAATTTCCCGTACCGAAAGCTCGATATGATGCTCGGTGCAAAACTGACGCACAAACGCTTCATCCCGATTGGATTCTTCTCCCCGCAGATGATGGTTGAGATGGCAGGCGCTGACCGTGATGAAAAGCTCCTCTCGTAGCTGCCACAACAGAGTGAGCAGTGCGCTCGAATCCGCTCCGCCGGAAAACGCGACCACAACGTGATCTCCCTTTTGTACCATCTGGTACCGCTGTATGGTCTGTAATACTTTATGGCGCATCGCGGAACAGCTCCCTGCTGATAAATCGGGTGTGCTCACCATCCCAGGCAAGTTTTACCGTATCGGTAGCACCATGTCTGTTTTTGGCAACGATACACTCAGCGACACCCTTATCCTCACTGTCTTCGTTATAGTATTCATCACGGTACAAAAACATGACCAGATCGGCGTCCTGCTCGATAGAACCGGACTCACGCAGGTCGGACAATACCGGACGATGATCTCCCGTACGCTTATCCGGGCTTCGGGAAAGCTGAGAGAGGGTGATGATCGGCACATCCAGTTCCTTTGCCATTACCTTTAGATTTCGTGTAATCTCAGAAACTTCCTGTACACGGTTATCGATTCGTCTGCCCGAAGACATCAGCTGAAGGTAGTCGATGATAACAAGACCCAGATTGCGAATTCTTCTGAGCTTTGCCTTCATTTCCGCTACTGTAATGCCTGCGGTATCGTCAATGTACATCGGCATCTTGGCGATAGTCTGTGCCGAAAGTGCAAGCTTGGTCCAGTCGTCCACACTCAGGTTTCCGCTTCGCAGCTGGGAACCCTGAATGAGCGCATCGGATGAAAGCATTCTGGTAATCAGCTGCTCCCGGCTCATTTCCAGCGAGAAGATTGCCACTGCATGCCCCTGTTTTGCCACATTGGATGCAATGTTCATCATGAAGGAGGATTTTCCCATTGCCGGACGGGCAGCAAGCAGGATCAGGTCGGTGCGGTTAAGTCCGGTCGTCAAACTGTCCAGTGCGGAAAAACCGGTTGGGATTCCGACATACTGTTTTTTGTCGTCCCCCGATATTCTCTGAAGCTTGTCATACAGTTCAAAAATTGCGCGGTCAACCTTAACCAGACCGGTCGCATCCTTGCCCTGACGGATTTCATAAAGCTTCTGCTCAGCAAATTCCATCAATCCTCTGGCATCTGCATCACTCTTTTCCGAATTGGTAATGATGCTTTTTGCCACATTGATGAGGGTACGCATATAGTATTTTTCCTGCACCAGCTTGGCGTAGGCTTCTACGTTTGCTGCACTCGGAACAACCTGAACCAGCTGGGTCAGATAGACCTTCGCATCTCCGTCGCTTGCAAAGATTCGTTCTGCCTTGGCTTTTTCCAAAACTGTGATAAAGTCAATAGGTTGAGCCGAGGTAAACATTCCCAGCATGATAGAAAACAGCTGCTGGTGCTGCGGACGGTAGAAACTTTCCGGAACAAGCAGCTCCAAAACTCGGCTGATACACTCCGGTTCAATCAGGATAGCACCCAGCACCGACTGTTCTGCTTCCAAACTGAACGGCAATTGTTCTATGTTAAAGTCAAGATTTTCCTCTGCCATCTGTCCGATTCCTCCTTTCCTTCAAAAGTATTATACAGACAGGCAGCCGTCTCAAACAGCTCGAGACGGCTTTCCCTTTTTCTTATTTATTCTCCAACTTCAACAGTCATCTTTGCAGAAATTCCAGTGTAGAGTTTTACCTCTGCGGTATAGCTGCCAAATGCTTTAATTTCGTTGACGCTGATCTTCTTTTTGTCAACGGTTACCTTGTACTGAGCTGCGATTGCATCTGCAATTTCCTTGGTGGTAACCGAGCCAAACAGCTTGCCGTTGGAACCAGCTTTTGCTTTTACAACGACCTTTTTGCCTTCCAGCTGTTTTGCCGAAGCCATAGCAGCTTCCTTTTCCACCTGGATCTTGTGCTGTTTGGAAGCCTCTTTTGCTTTGAGCTCACCGATTGCCTGGTTGTTTGCTTCAATTGCAAGTCCTTTTGGAAGCAGGAAGTTTCTTGCATAACCATCTGCTGCGTTGATCATTTCGCCTTTCTTTCCGCTTCCCTTTACATCCTGTGTTAAAATTACTTTCATTGTCCTCTTCTTCCTTTCATCGATTTTCCTGAAAACAAACTAAGCCTTCTTCTCTTCCTTTACCTCTTCCGGCACCATCTGTACCGGTCCCGGCTCAGACTGAGTCAGTGCTTTTGGCTCATCCTTGTTCTCCAGGGTATCGTAATATTCATCAATTGCCTGTAACAGGCGGGCTCTGCCCTCTTCCAGGTCAATGCCCTTTGTCTGGGCGCCTGCCATGGTCAGATGACCGCCGCCGCCAAGTTTTTCCATGATAATCTGAACATTGAGTTTACCCATACTTCTTGCCGAATAGGCAACCACATTGTCCGATTCATAGTAGAATACAAAGGATGCATCAACATCCTCGATTCCAAGCAGCTCATCGGCAGCCTGCGCCGAAA